>Ga0209113_1000073_pt1 | contig 21033 bp, 21 predicted proteins | sample TexAe_RefH0_O1_FD_187951 | JGI IMG/M metagenome (GOLD analysis project Ga0209113, IMG submission 187951) | Forest soil microbial communities from Davy Crockett National Forest, Groveton, Texas, USA - Texas A ecozone_RefH0_O1 (SPAdes) (version 2) | ecosystem: Environmental > Terrestrial > Soil >... | reverse complement strand
CCTTGCGCGAGGCCGTCACAGGGCTGGCTGAACAGGCGCACATCACGCGGGCTACTAGAGCCGGACAGCACTACGATCCTGGCCTGATGACGACGTTGACACCAGATATGAAGTCGCAGAGCCACTTTGGAGTTGATAGCGCGGCGGAGTTCGACGTCGGCCGCCCGCGCTGAGCGGCCAGCCGGGAGGGCAAGAGTCACGCGCCCCTGCCTCGAGGTTTCACGTTCGTTGACGCCTGGCGGGAGGGACGGCGTGAGGCCGACCCGAACAGGAGAAGAAACAATGAAGAAATTAGGGCTACGGGCTGTGATCGCCGGCGCCAGTGTGCTGACGATCATGAGCGCCGTTGACCGTGCCGACTTGCTGGGACAAGCCCACGCGGACCCGCGGTGCGCCACCAGCGGGGCGGATCCATGCCAAGCGCAAGCGGACCCGCCGCCTCAAGCGGACCCGCCCCCCGCACACCGACCCCAGATGGGGACTGTCTGCACTGGCGGGGGGCCGAAGACCGGAGGAGCTCACTGCTGGCAAGTGCCTGCACCCCGCGTCAACCTGAATCCCTGACAGATCGGCATAAGTACTCCGCAAGTGCGGAATACCGTTGCCAACCAACGACTGTCACCTCCGCCAGCGTCTGACCAGCCGGTGGCTCAGTCCACACCGTGGAACGCCGTGGCTTTCATCGTCGGATTAGGCGCTTGTTTTGGCCATGAGCACCGTCGTTTCTGGCTGTACCTGATCGGGCTTGCGCCGAGCACGCCCGCCCATCGTGCAGCGCGCACCAATCCGATCGACCAGTCAACGTCGGCGACAACTTCGCCATAACACCAAAATCAAAGGGAATCAATAGATATGACCACCTACCGCATAACCAATCCACTGAGGTTGGCCCAAGCCCTCGTCGGTGCCGCTGGAACCGTCATTGCCGTGGGCCTGGCCGCGCCGGCCGGCGCCGACCCGGTCACGACAGTCGGCGCCAGCCCGATACCGCAACCTCACACACCTCAGGACTTCTTGGCCGCCGTACGGGCGGCGGGCGTCACCGGAACGGATCCCGGGATGCTGGCCGACGGCTACAACGTGTGCTGGCAACTGTGGAATCAGCACGTCGAAGGTACCCAGGTGGCCGCGGGCCTGGTGCGCGACTATCCACAGCTGACCACCGACGAAGCCGCTCATTTCGTGCTGGCCGCATACGGCGACCTGTGCCCGGTGCCCGGCGCGTATGACTATTGGGCTTACAGCACCAGCTGAACGTCACAGGATAAGCCGTTGTTGGCTGCCACATCGACACGCGGCACTCGTTGTCACTGATTCCATCGACACGGGGTCACGCCAAATCCCATTATCAAAGCAGTCGGAGGGCGTGCCCGCGGGGAGTTTTTCATGACTAATTTGAGCCTGCATCTCGTCGAGTCGGCAGACATGTACCCCGCTGGTTCCGCGCTGCGCTGTAACGGAGAAACGACGACGTTCTCGGAGTTGGCCGACAACGCCGCACGGTTCGCGGCCTACCTCGGCGACCGAGGTCTCGGCCCAGGTGACCGGGTGGGGGTCATGCTGGCCAACCGTCCAGAGTTCGCGATGGTTTTCTATGGCGTGCTGCACGCCGGAGCGGTTGTCGTGCCGATAGATCCGCTGCGAGGCGCCCTCGATGTCGAGTTCTTCTTGAGCAACACCGGCGCGCGGCTGCTGGTATTCGCGCCGTCATGCGGGCCTGCGGCTACCGCTGGTGCGCTGGCCGCCGGCGTTGCCCGAATCGGTGTCGGCGAGAACACGCTTGAGGACCTGACCGGCAGCTTTCTCGGGCAGCCGTGGCCAGTGACCCGCGCCGGCGACGACAACGCGGTCATCCTGCACACGTCGAACACAACCGGGGTGCCCAAGGGCGCCCAACTCACCCACGGCAACCTGGCCTGCAACCAAGGCGTCATTGCGCGCCGACTGCTCAGTATCGGGCCCGATGACGTCGTAATGGGTTGCCTGCCACTATCTCACGCGTTCGGGATCACATGTGGGCTGGCGGCAGCGATCTCCACCGGCGCGACATTGGCGCTGCTTCCTGAGTTCGAGCCGGGCAGTGCGTTGGAACTGTTCGCGGCCGAACAGGTCACCGTCTTCGAGGGGTTACCAGACATGTACGACGCCATGCTCGCGACCACGGCCGGCCACCAGCCAGACTTCGGCTCGCTACGGGTCTGCATCTCGGCGGGCCCAACAATGCCTGTGGAGAAGCTGCGCCGGTTCGAGAACACATCCGACTGCACTGTGCTCGAGGACTACGGGCTGTCGGAAACGTCCGGACCGGCGTGCTTCAATCGTCCGAAAGCGCCGCGCAAGATCGGTTCAATCGGCACACCCATCGACGGCGTGCAGATGCGAGTGGTCGACGAACACGCTACCGAGGTGCCGACCGGGACACCCGGCGAGATACAGGTCCGCGGGCCCAACATCATGAAAGGCTACTGGAACTCGCCGGAGGCCACCGCCAATGCCATTGTCGACGGCTGGTTTTCGACTGGCGATAGCGGCCGGGTAGACCAGGACGGATACTTCTTCATTGTTGCCCGCGGGAACACCTGATAGTCCGGGGCGGCCACAACGTGCGCAGGACGGCCTCTTCACATCGGCGAACGCGAAGTCAGCACGCCCATGCACCTGTTCCGCTGTCGTCGCGAATAACCTCCGCACGACGATTGTGTGTCGGCCAACAATGACCCGTCGCGACCCATAGCCGACGATCACTTTAGGCCGCGTTGAAGCGGCCCAACGTTAAGACGTTTGGCAACGAGCCAGCCATGAGTTGATAAAGGAGTTTCTAGTGGCAAACACAGATCTGAGTAGCCAGTTCGAGAAGATTTCCGACCACGCAAAGGCGGCGACACAACATCTTCGTGCGGCTGGTCAGCGCACGAAGGATCAGCTTGCTGCCGACGCCGCTAGCGCACGGGAGAAGGCAACTGCTGCAGCCAATCAGCTGAAGCAGGACGCAGACGACTCCCGTAGCAAGGCGTCGTCACACTGGCAGGAGATCCGCGGCAAATGGCAGTCTCATGTCGCCGAGATGCGAACCCGCGCCCAGGAAAAGGCGGACCGGTTCGACGCCGGCGTGACGGCTATGGACGCCGATATGGCCGAGTCCTACGCACTTGATGCGATCGACTTCGCGCAGGCCGCCGTGGATGAAGCCGAGTCCGCGGTGCTCGACGCGATGTACACCCGCGCCGACGCGGAGGCATTGCGTGCCTGATGGCAGAAGGTGATTAGCCACGTGATATCCCCCGTGGCACCGCTCGGGTTCCTGTGAACAGCAAGCGGTTTGGAGATCGAATATGACGCCAGCCGCAGCGAGTGTGGAGCGCACCCGAGTCGACGGCTTCGGTCGGCTCGATTTGGGCTTGCGGCAGGCCAGCGACTGGTATTTGTGGGGACCGTATGTGAGCGAACGCCAGTGGGGCACGGTCCGCGAGGACTACAGCGCCGACGGCGACGCATGGACCTACCTGCCGCACGATCACGCACGCTCGCGCGCCTACCGCTGGGGCGAGGACGGCCTGGCCGGCTTCTGCGACATCGAGCAGCGGCTGTGCCTGGCGGTAGCGTTGTGGAACGGGCGCGACCCAATTCTGAAGGAGCGTGCCTTTGGCTTGACCGGGACAGAGGGCAATCACGGCGAGGACGTCAAGGAGTACTGGTGGTACCGCGACGCACTGCCCAGCCACGCGTGGAACAGCTGGCGCTATCACTATCCGCAGCAACAGTTTCCCTACCAGCAGCTGCTTGACGAGAACCGCCGACGCGGCAAGTTCGATAGTGAGTACGAGTTGCTGGACACCGGCGTCTTCGACGACGGGTACTGGGTCGTCAACGTGCACTACGTCAAGGCGGACCCGACTGACATCCTGATGACGATCAGCGTGACCAACGCCGGGCCAGAAACCGAACTTCTGCACGTGCTGCCGACCCTGTGGTACCGCAACACCTGGTCCTGGGATGTCGGAGCGGCCGCGCCCACGCTGGCTGCCACCGCCACCGGCGCGGTGGCGGTCGAGCACCCCTTCCTTGGCGACCTCGAGCTGCTGGCTGGCCCTGACCCGCAGGGCGGCGGGCCGGAGCTGCTGTTTTGCGACAATGAGACGAATGTTGCTCGGCTGTACGGGGTTACGGGTGGCTCACGGTGGCCAAAGGACGGCATCAACGACCATGTCGTGTCCGGGGCGGACACCGTCAACCCGCAGCGGCGGGGCAGCAAGTGCGCTGCGTGGTATCAGGTCACGGTGGCGCCAGGCGCGACTGCCGAATTGCGGCTTCGGCTGCGTCGGGCCGGCACCGGGCCCGACCCGGCCACGGCGTTGGACGCGGACTTCACCCGGGTGGTGGACCAGCGGCGCGCCGAGGCGGACGAGTTCTACGCCGAGCTCACTCCGGCCGCGGCGTCGGCCGACGAGGCCGCGGTGATGCGTCAGGCGTTCGCCGGGATGCTGTGGAGCAAGCAGTTCTATTACTACGAGGTGGCCCGTTGGCTCGACGGCGACCCGACCCAGCCGCGCCCCCCCGCGCAGCGGAAGTCCGGCCGCAATGCCCGCTGGCCCAGCTTCGAGGCCTTCGACGTGATGTCGATGCCCGACAGCTGGGAGTATCCGTGGTTTGCGGCGTGGGACTTGGCATTTCACTGCGTCGCGCTGGTACACGTCGATCCGGCGTTCGCGAAGTATCAGCTGCTGCTGCTGTGCCGCGAGTGGTTTCAACACCCCAACGGGGCGCTACCCGCATACGAGTGGGATTTCTCCGACGTCAACCCGCCCGTGCATGCCTGGGCGGCGCTGGAGGTGTTTGGCATCGACGGAGGCCGCGACTTCGATTTTCTCAGCCGGATTTTCGACAAGCTGTTGGTCAACTTCACCTGGTGGGTGAATCGGCAGGACGCCAACGGCTCGAACCTATTCGAGGGCGGGTTCATGGGGCTGGACAACATCGGCCCGTTGGACCGATCCCACCTTCCCGTCCGCGGCGTCCTCAAGCAGTCCGACGCTACCGGGTGGATGGCGGGATACGCGTTGTCGATGGCCACGATTGCGGCGATCCTGCACGGGTCGGGGCAGCGACCCGCGCTCGATTTGGTGCAGAAGTTCCTTGAGCACTTCGCCGGCATCGCCGATGCACTGGAGACGGTGGGCACCTGGGACGAACGCGACGGGATGTTCTATGACCGCATCGAGCCGCCCGATGGCGACGCGGTCCCGGTCCGGGTGCGCTCGATGGTCGCCATGATTCCGTTGCTCGCGGTGGCGGTGGTCAATGAGCAGGCCATCGACGAGTCGTTGGTGACAGACAAAGGGTTCGCCCATTACCTGCGACATCATGGGCTGAGCGGCACCAGGGACATGATCGCCGCGGGGATACTGCGCGGCACGCCCGGCGAGCGGCGGCTCCTGGTCGGTGTAGCCGACCTCGAGCGGGTCCGTCGACTCTGGCAAACCATATTCGATCCCGCCGAGTTCCTCTCGCCGCATGGGCTGCGTTCGTTATCGGCCTATCACAGAGACCATCCGTACGTTTTGGACATCGACGGCGTGCGCGCCGGCATCGACTACGAGCCCGCCGAGTCGACCACCGCAATGTTCGGCGGCAACTCCAATTGGCGTGGCCCGGTGTGGTTCCCGCTTAACTACCTCGCCGCGACGGCATTGGAGCGCTACCACGAGTTCTTCGGTGCCGAGCTCACGATCGAATACCCGACGGGTTCGGGCAGCTGGGTCACCCTCGACGCAGTCGCCTCGGATCTTTGGGAACGCCTGGTGTCGATATTCCTGGTCGGAAACGACGGATCTAGACCATGTTTCGGTGGGATGGGGCGGTTTCAGACCGACCCCCGCTGGCGGAACAACCTGTTATTTTTTGAGTACTTCCACGGCGATAACGGCGCGGGTCTGGGCGCATCTCATCAGACTGGGTGGACCGGGCTGGTGGCCGACGTGATCCGCCGCCGGCACCGCGCCTACCCGGCGGTATCGGAGGTCATCCAGCGGCTCGTGGAGGGTCAGGAAACCTGATGAGCCACCCCACGGCAGCATCTGATCGACCTGGGGGCTGAGCAGGTCGACCCCTCAACATCGGCGAAAAGCAAGTAGTCGACTACTGAGGCCGCCGTGCGCAAACCTCGCCATGCTGACGCAAGTCGGGAGGTTGCTAATGGCAAAGCTCGGTGAGCATGCGGTGGTTCTGGGAGCCAGCATGGCGGGCCTGGTGGCTGCGCGAGCACTGGCCGAGTTTTTTGAAACGGTCACCGTGGTGGAGCGGGATGCGCTGAGCGACGCCGCCGATCACCGCCGCGGCGTGCCGCAGGGCCGGCAGATCCATGGCCTGCTACTGCGTGGCGCGCAGGCGCTCGAAGAGCTCTTCCCGGGGATCCTCGACGAGCTCGTCGGAGCGGGCGCACCCTCATTTGATTATCGGGATCTATCGAAGCTCCACTTCAATATGGGGGGGCATCTGGCCGTGCAGTCCGGTTCGGCCGAAGGACTGAGCGCGTACTCCCCGAGCAGACCATTTCTGGAGTCCCACGTTCGGCGCCGGGTACGCGCGATTCCCAACATCGCGTTCCTCGATAATCACGACGTCGTCGACGTCACCTGCAATACGAGCGGTGATCGCATCACCGGGGCGCGAATAGCAAGCCGTCACAACCAATCAGAATCAGAACTGTCCGCCGATCTTGTCGTCGATGCGACCGGGCGTGGCGCGCGGACACCGGCAATGCTGGAAAGGCTAGGTTACGACCGCCCAACCGAGGACGACGTCGTCATCCATCTGACGTATGCGAGTCAGTTGCTGCGGTTGCCACCGGAGGCGTTGCACGAGGTCGGTGGCATCGTGGCCCCGGTGCCCGGCCGCCCCACCGGCATGGCGATGCTGCGATACGAGCACGACACCTGGATGTTCGCGGTCTTCGGGATGGCGGGCAATGATCCACCCGTCGGATGTTCGGCGATGTGTGCCTTCGTCGAATCATTTGCACCCGCCCACTTCTTGGCGGCCGTTGAGGCCGCCGAACCTCTTGGAGAGACAGCGCAGCATCGGTTCCCGTCCAGCCGTTGGCGCCGGTACGACAAAGCGCGGCTGCTGCCCGAGGGCTTGCTGGTCGTCGGCGACGCGGTGTGCAGCTTCAACCCGATCTATGGGCAGGGTATGACGGTGGCTGCGCTGGAAGCCTTGGCGTTGCGAAATTGCCTGTCCCGGGGCACAACGGATCTGCCGCGGCGGTTCTTCCGAGCTACCGCAAAGCCGATCGGCCAGGCTTGGCAGCTGGCCGCCGGCGGTGATCTCCTTCTGCCCGAGATCGAGGGCACAGCACCGCTATCGACCAGGTTGCTCAACGGGTACATGGACCGATTGCTGACCGCTGCCGAATATGACACCGCCGCATTCGAGCAGTTCCTCAAGGTGGCCTGGCTTGTCGACGCGCCGATTCGGCTGCTGCGCCCCTCGATGATGTGGCGTGCCGCCTCAGCTAACCAACGCCGGCAGAAACGCCCGACACCGGTCACGCGGCCACTCCCTGAACAGTTGGCTGAACGGACCCCCTAGGGCGGTGGCAGCTGCTGAGTTGCTCGCCGGTAATCGCGTGCGCGTGGTCTCGAAGCTTGCCTTGGGCCGAATCGCGAATGGGGCGAAGGATTATCCCTGAAGATAACCTTCGATTGATTATCGTGTCGAGCTGAACAGCGACCAAACACGCAGGGAGACGGATGATTTGACCATAGGGCGCAGAATCCGCCCGCAACGATCAAAGGGGTCGAATGATGATCTGCGTCTACGTCGATGGTGTGCCGGCACCGCTGACAGCCTATCTGCAAGTCGTGGCCGAGAGTCTCCTCGATGTCGCTCATTCCCTGATGTGTCCCTGCGCGAACATCGGCTCGTTGAAAGCACCGATCCTGGCGCGGCGGGCCGACCCTGTGGGGGCCGGGCGCCGTTGCGCATAGCGCCGACGGCCGCCTGCGGCGGCTCGACAGCCTTATGATGCTGTGGTGCTTAATCTTTCATGCATCAGCACACTGAGAACACAAGTCACGAACACTTCGAACGCTTCCATGAAATCGCGTAAGAACTGCTCGGTCGAGTTGCCGGTCACTTCCCCGCTGATCAGGTCGGGAGTGAACTGGACTCCGGTGGCCTTCGGCAATGTCGGTGAACAACGACACGATCTCACCCGAACGCCAGCGACGTCTACGCCGATGCGGGCTTGCGGCGCATAGGCCGTGCCAATCGGATTCACCGATATTATGGCCCGCCCCAACGGCATCAACCCGTCTAAGGCCAAGCCAAAAACATCAGCCGGAATTTCCCCATCCGAATGTCGTCGCCGTTGGTCAGCACAGCCGAATGGATCGACTCCCCGTTGACGTACGTTCCGTTGAGACTGCCCACATCGACGATCCTGAATTCGCCTCTTTTGCAGTGGAATTCGGCATGGCGATGGCTGACGGTTGTGTCGTCGGCGACGATGTGATTGTCGGGATGGCGGCCTGCTGATGTGACCGGCTGATCCAGCCGAAATCGGGAGCCGGCGTTGGGGCCTCGTCTAACAATGAGCACGGCGGACCCGAACACTGTGTCTTGAGGTTCACCCATGCTGTTCAGCAAGTTCGTCATGCGGTAACGCGGTAATTGCCTGCTCCATTACCGCCGCGTCGCATGTGGCGACCAGCATGGCCAGCCGATTCTCGATCCAGCGCTTCACGGTTATCTCCTTCACTCCTGCCCGAGGTAATTCCATCGTTGAGCGAGCCGCTGGCGTCGTCGATGTGACCGTTGACACCGATCGGCAGCGACAGTTGTCAGCAGTGACATCGCCCCAACGGGTTTGGGAAACGCGAATGGCTGATGCTGCCGGCGTAGTTTTTCCGAGCCTTCCATCGTTGAGCGCATCGGCACGGATGTCGATGTCCACGTGGACAACACCACACACCGTCACGTGTCACTCTCCGTGGAGGCGCGCCTCACAACCGCAGCTGGCGATGTGGTGTCTCTGTGTGACGCGGGCGGGCTCGCGTGGTCGTTGACCCGGTCGTCCAGCTGCGCCCCTTCCTCGTGGACAAGTTCACGGGATCCGGCCAGAGCTGTTGGGTTTGAAAGTTTTTCGCGAACGCGGCGATGGGTCGGTCAAACTGCGGCGCATGGCGTGCAGGGCGTAGTGAAGCTGAGACTTCACAAGGGGCTCCGTGACATTCAGATCGGCAGCGATTTCGCCCGTCGTCCATCCCAGGTGATGTGCCTTTCGAATCAGATCACGGTGCAACGGGTGCAACTGATTCCAGGCTTCGCTGAGCAGTTCAGGATCCAACAGCTGGTCGTCCATCGCGTCGGCTGAGGTGCAGGTCGCGGTCGGCCCGCGGTGCGTTGTCGAGCGAGTAGGGAGCCGTTGTGACGCACCTTTGCTCGTGCTCAGTGATCACGCGGACATCGATGACCGAGCTCTTGCATGAAGCTCGGCGCTGCGGTCGAGCAGGTCGTCGACTACGCTCATCCAGCCGCAGATACTGGCGTAATCACCGTCGCGGCGAGCGCGTTTAACCTCCTGGTAAGCATCGAAGATTCGCTGCTCGAGCGCGTGATCGGGTGCCATGATCGGCCGGCCGCGGCGCGGGGATGACAAGGCCATGTGTTCACCGCCTCTCGCTATCGGACGTTTCCGATCGCTTGGCGCTCGGATCGGGTTCCGCACTCCGATGAGCTCTTACGATCACTTTCGGGACTATCCGCCCCGTTCTGCCATCGTCGCGCCTCCCTACTCGACCTACATTGTTGCGGGTGACACGATCTTCGAGCAGGGATTGGCGGCGCGGCCAACTGCAACGGTGACACCAGCCCACGACCATCCCGCCTTCGTCGTAACGGAACCGGGTGGCCACGGCACAAGGCCGAACCACATTCTTGTGCGAAGCAAGCCAACGGTCTCGAGAAGCTAGCCAGCCGTGGCCACGCGGCGCGGATGCGTGGCGCGAGGGTGAGCTGCGCGCTCGCCATGTCCGCCGCAACACGGCCCCGGCAACGATGTTGTCGCGCAGGATAGCGTCGTGGATTCGGCCAGCGTCGAGAATAGATTCCTATAGCCCGCAATACTTTTCGCACCAAGGTGCAAGGCAACCGCACCCGTATCGCCCACGCCGAGCGGAGAACCCACAATCGTCACCGCACCCGACGCCGTATACGGGAGCCGCCTGCGACATCGCATCGCTGCCGTCTGCTCGGGGCTCGGCGGGCTCACCGCGACGAAGGCGCTCAATTATGCGCAGGCGAACATCACCGACGCCGTGGTGGTTCTGGTGCGCATCACCGCGCAAGGCACGTCATACATTGTCAATGAGACGCCGCTATGGCTTCAGGACATCCCAGCGATCGCAGGCCTCGCGGCCGTTGTCGGCGCGATCATCGGGCCGCATGTTACGAGGACGCCGCGGCGCGGCAGCGCAATTAGCCGAACAACGCATTGTGGTCAGTTGGCGACGTCGGCACGCAGGTCGCCCAGCGTCGGTACCGAAACCACCGTGACAGCACCTGACCAATAGTCGCCCACGTAAATACGCTGCCCGTCTGGGCTGACCACCACCGCGTCGGGATAGCCGGGCACATCGACGGTCGTCACGACAGAACTGGTGATCGTGTCGACCACCGAGAGCGTGCTATCACCGAAATTGGCTACGTAAGCGCGCTTTCCGTCCGGGCTGAGCTGCATACCCCTCGGCAGATCTCCTGCATCAATGTCGTTCGCGTCATTGGTTGTCGTGTCGATCAGCGTGAGTGAACGCACATTACGCACATAGGCGTGCCCGCTGTCCGGAGTGAACACCACAGCCAACGGAGAGTCAGCCAGCGCGACCACCGTGGTGCTGCCTGTCGCCAGGTTGACCGCGGACACCGAACACGTGTCGTAATGAGTGATGTAAAGGTAAGAGCCGTCCGGACTCGTTGTGACAGATTCCGGACTGGCGCCGATAGCGATGGTCTTGACAGCGGCATGGCTTGCGGTGTCGATGATGGTGAGCCAGCCTGCGGGATATTGACGGTAGGTGCGCCGGTCGTATGAGACCGCGTACAGACTGCCCCCATCAGGGCTTATCGCCAGCGCGGCGACGTCATGGACCGGCACCGTGGCAATGGTTGTCGCGCAAGCGATGTCGATCACGGTTATCGCGCCGCTGGCCTCACCATCGGTGATTTGGTTGTGGGCCGCGTAGAGGTGGCGTCCGTCCGGACTGACCACGACGCCCGAACCCCGTCCATCCCACACCGTTTGCGCAACGTGCTCGCGCGTATCGATAACCGACACCGACCCGTCATAGCCGATAACAAACAGCTGCTGGCCGCCGGCATCCATCACGAGATTTTTCACCGGCCCGGCGACGGGAATCCTCGCCACGATGTGCTGTCGGCCATTGACGACCATGACCGCATCGCACCGGGCGACATAGACGTGCTCGCCGTCAGGGCTTACGGCGATGTCGTGGACGCGGCCGCCGACCGGGATCGTCGCGACGGTCGTCTCCGCCGGCATCCAGATTGTGCATATGTAGTTCGGCATGCCTGCGTCACCCCAAATCTTCGGCCTGGTAACACGATCGCGGAAACTGTGGAGCCCGTCGATGTCCAGGCGACAACGCTCAGCCCTGTCGTTGGTGCGAGATCACAACGGCCGCCACCAACGGGACCCGATCGTGCGCCACGACACCGGCGTGGTCGCGACGTTGTCAACGCACACCTCGCAATCGGGGCCGATCGCGACGACACTCGCGGGTGCAAACCTGCCGCAGCATGATTGACCAATGAGAGGAGCCGCCGTGAGCGACACCCTCGGATACAACCGCGGAAGCCCCGCCGCGGCGGAGGTACGGTGATCGTCATCGTCAACGGCCGGCGTGTGTGGGTTGGCGGTAACGTCACGGTCGCGCTGTTGCTTCGATCGCTCGGCTACGCCGCAACCGGGGTCGCAGTGGCGTTGAACCGAACCTTGCTTCCCCGGTCCTCTTGGCAGACAAAGCTTTCCGACGGGGCCCGACTCGATGTACTCACGGCGGTGGACGGGCACCCAGGCTAACAACATCTGACTGCCGCTACATGAGACGCCGGTGCACTTCGAAAGCCAAGCACAACTCCGCTACATCACGCGGCCGGGCCAGGGAACGGCCGGTGCGCTGCTCGATGCGGTGCATCCGGTAGCGAACGGTATTAGCGTGACAGAACAACATCTCCCCAGCTGCACGCATCGACCCATCATGGTCCAGCCAAACTCGAAAGGTCTCAAACAGGATTTCGCGCTCTTCGTCGGCAAGATCGGCGAAACACTGCATCACGGGCCTTGCGAGGTCGACCATCACGTCGGGTGCGCTGACCGCGGCGGTGGCCAGGATCGAGCCGTCAAACACCGACACTGGCGAGCCCGGGTCTCCCCGCCCCCGCAGCGTCACCCGGGCCTGATGGAGCGCCCGCGCCGTGTCGCGCAGATCGCCGAAGCGGGCGCTAACACCCACCCGGCCGGTGGCCACCCGCGTCACTAAGGCCAGCACCGCAGCAGGGTGGCGGTCGGTGTTGAGGTGCACAATTCCGACCTGAACGTCGGGAAGGCTTCGCCACGCGGAGGAAGCATCAAGGCTACGCAGCTTCGCCTCGATATCTGGCAACGCGTCCGCCCCGGACCCGGCGGCATCAGCGGCAATCACCACGAACGGACCGGTAGTCGGCAGCCGTAGATAGTCGGCCACCTCCCAGAGGCTGCACAGCTCCAGGAGTCGGCCATGTAGCAGCGCGTCGATGAGGCTGGACCGCTCCGTTTCGTCGCCGACCACCAGACGGGTCTGCTCCTGTCGGTACCCGGCGGCCATTGCGTCGGTGAACAAGTCTTGAGCTGTCAGTAACTTGGCGGTCAACGTACGCAACCCGTCGCCATCCAAACAGCGCCGGGTTGCGGCCTCGATGGCTATTGCCTCCCACACTCGCCGGAAACCGACCCGATAGGCCTCCATCACCGACGACAGCGGTACCCCGTCACGCGCCCGCTCGACCCCCAGCCGGGTGGCCGCGGTGACGTTGAAATCGCCACCTGTGGCGATCGCACCAAAGATCGCTCGCATGTTGGCCGCGCAGCCCGCAACTACCACGTCGAACGGCACCGCCATGGTCGCACCGTAGGGACGTACCTCGCGGGTGATTGCGCGGGCAAGCAGAATCGACACTTCGTCGGTCCGCCGGTACACCGCGTCTGCCACGGCAGCGACCTCTTGAAGCCCAATGTCGCTTTTCATGGTCGGCACATTAGGCGCCGACCGCCCCTCGGCAGTTGTTCACAGGAGACGAAGTTTGCCGTCGTTGTTGTTGTCGAGAGTGGCAAGTGCAACGCCGACCCTGGTCGGGGCCAAGGACTTCGTACCGGCCACGACACCTGGATAGCCGGCCTACGGTTCGTGGAAGTTTTCGCGGATTTCAAAGGCCAGGCACAGTTCGGCAAGTTGATTGGGCACCGCGAGCGAGCGGCCGGTTTGCGCCTCGATGCGATGCAGACGATGCCGGACAGTATTGGGATGACAGAAGAGCTGTGCTGCGGTATCGGCGACCGAGCCCTTGTTGGCGGCCCACGCGCGGAAAGTCTCGAATAGCACGCCCTTTTCAGCACTGGGCACATCGTCGAATTGACACAGGATGAGGGCCGCTACCTTGTTGGTCACCTCGGGTGCGCTGACCGCCGCCACGGCCAGCAGGGAGTCTTCGAACACGGTAACGCCGCCGGTCCTGCTGTTTCGGGTGTCGAGTGCGACGCGAGCGTAGCGCAGGGCTTGCGCCGTGGCAGTGAGGTCGTTGAACGGAGGGCTGACGCCAACCCTTGTGGTGGCCTGCCTTTCGAGGAGTTCAACAACTGCGTCGCGTTTGGATTCCGTTGAGACGTGGGCGATGCCGATTTGAATGTCGGGGAGGAGGCGCCACGCGGAGAAGATGTCGGCGCTGCGCAACTTAGCGGCGATTCCAGGAAGCGCCTGTTTGCCCACAGCTGGACAGGTGGCGGCGACGACCACGTAGGGTCCGGAAATCGGCAACCGCAGTAACTGGGCAACTTCCCACACGGTGTATTCGGTGAGGGTGCGCCCGTCGATCAGCGCCTCGGTCAGCGCAGCGCGTTCGGCCTCGTCCTCAAGGACCTGCTGCGTTGTCTGCTGTCGGTACGCGCTCGCCATTGCGTCGGTATAGGCGTCCTGAATATGCCAAATCCGTGTGGTCGCTTGGATCAGCACGTCGCGGCTGACGCGTGGCCGGGTAGTGGCGATTTGCACCACGGCGTCCCAGAGATGATGTGAGGCAATGCGGTAGGCATCCATCACCGCTGGCAGTGGAACGCCCGCGGCGGCGCGTTTGGAACCCGTCGCGACGGCCGGCGAGGTGTCGAAACCCTCGGCGGTCTCAAGACATTTCAAGGCGAGACCGAGGTTTTCAGCGCTGCTGGTCAGCAATTCGTCGTTTGTCACTACGCCGGTGCTCTGGTAAAACGCGACCTCGGCTCTTACCGCGCAGGCCACAGCGTGCGCCAATTCATCGACGCGACTCACCAATTCCGACGCGATGCCCTGGATCTGGTCATCGACGTCAGTGCCGACGCTATGGAGGTTGACGGCAGGCGATAACGGCCGCCGTGTGGGGCCGGTGTCCGAAAAATCCGCTGTAGACATGGTGTGACGACCTGGACATCAAGGAGCGGAGTCGGCGAACAGCGGAACGATGCCAATTGCTCCGCCGACGATTCGCCGGTTATGAATCATGTTTTGGCATAGCGCTTCCCGCGTCGAGACCGGATCAGCCAGATGGCCGTTACACATGGCAGCCCCTTTCCTTACTGAGCGCGGGGGTGATGATTCCCGCCGCAATCCGATTGTTGTTCAGCGAGTGATCGACATCGATGTGCGTACGGACAATCTTCACGCCGCGATGATGTAGTGGACACCCGTGCATTTCGCCGAAATGCTCGCGAACCCGCTCGGAAACGACATTTCGACACCGGGGTGAAGCCATGGGCCTGGCGGCACATCCCAATTCAGGAATAAACGACCTAATTTGGGATCCTTTCCGCCAATCTCGATGACGCCACGCCTGAGAGCAAGGCCGCCCGTGCTCAGGTGCCCTATCGACGAATCAGCTTCCAGCCGTTGTGCTTTCGCCTCGGCTACGTGAGGCGGGTAACGATCGATCGGGGACTGGTCAGGTCCAACCCCACACGCGTCGGATCCACCCATGGTCCGTTTCATGCCGGCCGTCGCGGACAACAATGACTGGAACGCGCGCGGACCGAACGACCGCGGAAGTAACGGAGCCCAAGTGCATTCCGGCGTACCCGCCGCGGCCACCGCTTCCCAGAACTACGAGCTGGGCGTTGCGTGACTCATCGACCAGCCAACGGTCCGGCACGTCACAGACGAGTCGGCTTTGCACCTGCACGTCTGGGTAGCATTCTCGCCAACCGGCCAGTCGCTCACTTAGCAGCTCTGCGGCTTTGTCGCGATAGGTTCTCAAGTCCATGCCGACGATCGGAAAAACTCCCACATCGCTCCAGGCCAGCAGCGCCAGCAATGGTACTCCGCGCCGCGAAGCCTGATCGAACGCCACCGCAGCAGCTCCGTCCGACGCCGTTGAGCCGTCGATACCGACAAGAACCGGTGCGTCACCGATCTCATCCTGTGCCGATTCTGGATCAGGAACGACTGTCACTGCGCAGTTCGCATGGTGGAGCAGCCCCGCGATGACCGGGCCAAGCATCCCGCGGCCGAACGCGCGCCGGCTGCTGCCGACCACGACCATCTGCGCATCGTGTGATGCCTCGACTAGCGTCGGCACCACACCGGCGTACTGCCGCTGGGTGCGGATGTCCGGCCGATTCTCACCGGCCAGTTGCTCGACGATTCGTCCTGCCTCCTTGAGGATCTGGCGCGCGCGGAGTTCCTCCCCTTGTGTAATGGTGTGGTTGGGGGCCATCGCCGAGCTGGCCAGCGTCGGAGCGACAACGTTTATGAGTTTGATCGGCGCCACACGCATCATGGCCTCGCGTGCCGCCCAGCGGACAGCGGCATCGGACGCGGGCGACCCGTCGACACCGACGACTATGTTGGACCGCATTGCCGGCATGAACACTGCGTCCTCCCGTTAGACGCCGAGGGATCTCACGCCGCCATCGGTTCAGAGACAGGGTCGAGTGTTCGGCGTATCTTCTTGGCGTCCTTGCGGATCCGAAACGCCTGCACGATTTGCACCAAGCCGATCAGGACCAGCCACATGCCGTTGACGATGTCGAGCGCAACGATGGAATCAAACGGCCAAGCAATCACGACGCCCCCGGCGATCATCGATATGACGCCGGTAACGATGTACCAGAACCGGCCGGGCAACGCCGGTAGGCTTCCGGCAACTGCAATCTCGGAAACGCCCAGGAAGGTGAAGCCGACTCCGATCCACAGCGACAGCAGTAAGACGGCGTAGCCCTCGCCGAAGTGCCGGAAGGAAAAAATCGCCATGACTACCGACAACGCGCCGGCGATGAACCACATGACCCGTGCGGGCGCCGACGTTGGCAAGGTGAACGCCAGATACACCTCGGTGAATCCGCTCACTAGCAGATAGACGCCGAATAAGACTGAAACGACAAGGATCGACGGGCCAGGCCACGCCAGCAGCACGGCGCCTAAAATCGCGGCCAGGGCGCCGGCGACCAGCTTTCCTTTCCACTGCTGTTCAGCCAAAATGCCATTCATCGTGCTGCTCCTTACATCATCGATACATGTTTGCACCTTGACCGCCTGCTGTCGTTGCAGGCCAATGGGTTTCGATGCCAGGCCACGCGCCTTTCGTCAACTCCTCAATCGTTAAATGAGCCAACGCTGGTGTCGATGTGGAGGCTTACAACATGCCCGAGTGTGTGTTGTCATCGTCGACAGCGACCGGCACACCGGGCGTCCGTGCGGTTTGCCACGCAGTAGTCGGCAGCACGGCCGGCCAAACAGCCAAGGGTCACGCCGATCGGCTAGATGAGCCGGCGATAGATCTCGAAGGCCAAACACAGTTCTGCGACATCCCTTGGGCGCGAAAGCGTGAGTCCGGTCCGTTTCTCAATCCGGCGCAAGCGGTAGCGCACGGTGTTGGGATGACAACACAGTCGTTCAGCGGCGGCGCCCACCGAGGCCTCGGTTTCCTGCCACACCTGAAACGTTTCGAACAGAATCTCCCGCTCCTCGTCAGGAAGGTCGCCAAAACACGCCAACGCGATGCCAGCCGATTTGGCCATCACGTCCGGGGCGGCGAGCGCGGCGGTAGCCAGGATCGTTCCGTCGAATACCGCGACTGTGGAGGCGTCAGGCCGGCCCCGCAGGGTCACTTTGGCAAAGTGCAGAGCCTGTGGTACCTCCCGCAGATCGTCGAATTTCGCGCTTACCCCGACCCGGCCGACCGCCGTCCGAGACACCAAAGCGACAACCCTGTCGAGTTGCTGCTCGGATGCAAGGTGCACGATCCCGACCTGCCAGTCGGGCAGCAGCCGCCATGCCGAATACACGTCCAGGCTGCGCAATTTCGGCTCGATGAGCGGCAGCGGCTCGCTGTCCGCGGACGTTACCTCGGCGGCAATGACCACAAAGGGACCGTCCTTGGGCAGCCGAAGAGAGCCGGCTAGCTCGGACAAGCTGCAGTCGTCGACGACTCGGCCCTCAAGCAGCGAGTCGATCAATAACGGGCGCCGCGATGCGTCGTCGAACATTTGCCGTCGCTGCTCGTCGCGGTATCCGGCGACCAGCGCGGTGCCGACCAGTTCTGCGAAGGCGCTGATGCGCGCCTCGGTGTCGGCCGGCATGGGCCCGGGTTCAGCCGAACCCACGGCCGCCAGGCCCCAGACCCGTCCATCGAGGACGACGGGCATACCCACCGCCGCGCGCAGGCCCATCGCACGCGTGAGTGCGGCTATCGACCCGGCGGCGTTCTCGTAACTGTTCATCCGCGCCGGCCGGCCGGTGCGGTACACCATCGTGGCCAGGGTGTCGCCGTCCATCGGGGTTCGGGTGCCCACGGGCCACTTCAACGGTGCGGGGGAACGGAAATCCGCAGCCAGCAGCGTGACTTCGCCGCTTGTCTCGTAGCGAAACAACCCGGCCCTTTCCACGAGCAAGCATCGCCGCATTTCTTTCACCACCGCGTCGAATACTTCCGACGGTTCGACTCCGCGGGCCACCAACGTGGAGAGTCGGCGCAAGGCCGCCTGCTCTGCGGCGAGCTGGCGATATTGCGTGTATATCCAGGCGTTGTCCGCTGCCAAATCGAGCTGCCCGTCGGCAAGTTCGCCGCCGGTTGATCGTTCGTCCATGGCTCTCGCCCCTAGGTGCTGTCGATATCGCTGTCAGCGTTCGCGAAGAGCCAAGTCGGCGTCATTGGGACAGGCTGCTCAGCTGCCGAACCTCGCCTATGTGTGGTGCATCGTCACAAACGATGCGCCGACCAGGCGCTAGCACCACCATCGCAGGCCACCGTGCTGCCGTCCTTGTGAGCGGTTACACGATCGACCGGCCGGAGCTGTGTCCGGGCACAAGTTCGCGACCAAGCAACTTCGGTTGACCCTCACATCCGGCCAGCGAGCAAGCCTATGGTTTGGGGCTATGAGCGCGGTACCACACGCCGACGACGTCCGGCCTAGTGATGCCGCCGATCCGCACATTGTCGAGCTCAGCAAGCTCATGCTGACCCGTGCCCCGGCACTGGGAGAGGCGCTGGCCGATCGGCTCTGCCGGGAGATCGAGGCGTACCGCGACGGCACCGTCGTGACGAAAGGCGAAGTACGGGCAAGTTGCGAAGCAAACCTGACGTTTGTCTTCCACTCACTTTCGGGGCACGCGAACATCGATGTATCGCCTGCCCAGGCGGCGGGAACTGCGCGTGCGCTCGCCGGTGTGCCACTACCGGCGGTGATGACCGCCTATCGGGTCGGATTCCGCTTCATGTGGGAGGAGACCCTCGCTGCCGCACGGGCCGCGCAGATACCCACCGAGTCGATGCTGGACGCCACCGCACGCATCTTTCTTGCGCAGGACACCTTCACTCAGGCGATGACCAGCGCCTACCGCCAACAAGTGACCGCGCAGATTCTCGAGCAGGAAGAAGAACGGTCGGCGCTGGTCGAAGCGCTGCTCTCTCAACGGATAACCGACACGCAGAGCCTCTGGGAGGCAGCCGACCTGCTCCGGCTGCCCACCTCCGGACCGTACGTCGTCGTCGCAGCCGAGTTGCCGGCGATTGGAAAATTGGGACTGCCCGCGATCGAAAACAAGCTCTCCACCCGCGATATCCGTTCGGCGTGGCGGCTGTTGCCGGACTTGCAAGTCGGCATCGTCCATCTGCGGAAGCCCGCGACGCCCCACACCCTCGGCACGCTGATCGACGTACTCCACCAGACTGCGACCACCCGGGTCGGCATCAGTCCAACGTTTCACGAACTGGCCGAAACGAGCAGTGCGCTGCGATTCGCCCGGCTGGCGGTCAGCGGGAAGGCATCGGCCGACTCGCTGGTAACGGTGTTCGACGACACCCCTCTTGCGGTCGCGGCGGTGAGCGCGCCCGAGGTCATGGCGAAAATCAAGTCGTCAGTGCTAGGGCGACTGAACGAACTGCCGGCCGAGGAACGCACGATCCTGCTCGACACCTTCGAGGCGTGGTTCCAGGCGGGTGGCTCCGCCAACGAGGCCGCGGGGAAGGTCTTCTGCCATCCCAACACCGTGCGGCACCGTCTTCGCCGTATCGAGGAGTTGACCAACCGGTCACTCTCGCGGCCCAAGGACATCGCCGAACTCTGCCTGGCCTTCGAGGTCGAGCAGCGACTGCCTTAAGGCTTTGTCACCCGTCAGCCGAATGGCGTTAGCGACGACCTATCCGACGGCGTGAGCGACGACATCGTGGACGGTGTGGCCCGCCTTGCGAATCCCGAAGGCCTGCACGATTTCGAACACACCGATGGCGACAAGCCAACTGCCGACGACGAGTGTCAATATGGCGAGCGAATCGAACGGCCAGGACAGGACAACGATGCCGGCGATAAAGCTGATCACACCGAAGAAGATCACCCATCCTCGTCCGGGAAGGACGGGGTCACTGATTGCCGATGCCGCCGTAGACGCGCCGCGGAAGATGAACCCGACAGCGATCCAAATGGCCAGCAACAGATATGCGTATCCGTAGTCAAAGTGGCGGAAGGCCAGTACCGCCAGGACCACGGATGCCGCGCCGCTCAGGAACAGCAGGATGCGCCCGCCAGCCGTCGCAGGCAGAGTGAACGCGAAGATCACTTGCGCGACCCCGCTCACGAGTAGATACACGCCGAAAAGGACCGCCGCGACGGTAATCGATATTCCCGGCCAGGCCAGAATGAGGACGCCCACGACCGCGGTGAGCACTCCCGACAGCAACGTCGCTTTCCAAAAATGATGAAACAGACTCCGTGGTGCAGTGTTGGTCATCCTCGAAGCTTTCACCCGAAGAACACAACTATCCAGTGTTTTCTCGCATCGATTTGGGATTGTTCCTGGCGACACAAATAAGCGCCTGACAAAAGGTTTCACGAACAATGCCAAACCTCGGCCGCGGCTGCAGACGGCTGGTCCACGGCCGGGCAGCCCACCCATATTGGTGGCGCTTTGTCGCCGGACGACAACGATGCGCCCGAAGTTGGTTGGTACGCGACGTCGCTGCGCCGCATTGATCTAGCTAGATTTCATCACGAACGCAACGCAGCGTAGTTGGACAACTAAAAAGATCTCGAATCAGCAAGTGTCACAACACATCCCCCCGCAGAGAAAAGGTGAAAGCCATGTTGATCCCATTCATGATCTTCCTGATGATCCTGTCCCCCGTGCTCATCCCCGCCGCCGTCACCATCGTGAACGTCATCCAGGGCAACCACCTCCCGGCCGGCCAGTCGCGCCGCTGGGCGCTTCCCCGCTTCGCCGTCCCAGCCGCCGCCTCACATCC
>Ga0209113_1000072_pt1 | contig 21061 bp, 22 predicted proteins | sample TexAe_RefH0_O1_FD_187951 | JGI IMG/M metagenome (GOLD analysis project Ga0209113, IMG submission 187951) | Forest soil microbial communities from Davy Crockett National Forest, Groveton, Texas, USA - Texas A ecozone_RefH0_O1 (SPAdes) (version 2) | ecosystem: Environmental > Terrestrial > Soil >... | reverse complement strand
GAGCTGAACATCGCGCGCGGAGACATCGTTGGTCACCACCAGGCCCGCGATGTAGTCGGACAATTGTGACGCGGAGATCTCGGTGCCAACGGGGATCGCGCGACCGATCACCAGTCCGATCTCCACCTCGTAGTCCAAGAACCGCACATGCGCGGGCCTGACGATGTCGCCGGCCGGTCCGGTGATCGACCCCGATGCCTTGCGGAAGAATGTCAGCGGAATCGACTTGGGGTCCATGCCGGCGTCTTTGACGTGCGAGGCGAAGTTGGTCATCTGCGCCACGACCCGGCAGGGTGCTGTCACCGGGGAGATCAGTGTGAGACTCTCGAGGGGCACAGTCGCTGACCCGGATGCCGCCGCGTCGATGGCGGCGCGGTCGGCCAACAGCTCGGCGGTGGTGGAGGCGTCCGTGTTGATTTTGACCGCCCCGCTTGTGGTGACGAGCCACCACGCGTCGGCGGTGCGGGCGACGGAACGGGTCATGACACGGCTACTTTCATCAGGCCGATCAGGCGGCGGACATCGAATTCGTTGTCAGCCCGAAGCGCACTGATCATCGATCGCGCTTCGTGGGGCAGGGATCGCGGGTTGGTGCCGAGGAAGTCCTTGGTGACCGGCGGTCCCCACTGGGCCAGCCCGGACCCGGTGAACGGCGCCCAGCCAGGTTCCAGCGTGCAGTCGAACATGTCGCCGTCGCTGAAGTGCTCGACCATAAAACCGTCCGGATCGCGCCAGTAGTCGAAGATCTGGCTGCCTTGGATGTGCCGGCCGATTCCCCAGGAGCGTTGGTAGCCAGCGTCTTTCAAGTACTCACCGCCGGCGGCCAGGGCATCGAGGTCACACACCTGATACGCCGAGTGGACGTAGCGGTTGGTCGGCCCCAACGCGACCGCGATGGTGTGGTGATCGGCGGGGGTCTGGCCGCGGTCGCAGCGAATGAAACTCATCGTCGGGCCGCGGTCACGCTGGCCGGGGAAGAACAGGAAGTCGCTGACGATCATGCCGAGCTGATCCAGGTACCAGTCCAGCGATTCGCGATACCTGGTCGTCTGCAGCACGACGTGGCCGAGGCGTTGCACCCGGGCGGGCTGTCGGGGTGGCCGCTGGGCTGCGTTGGCGCGCCGCAGCTCGGTCCCGAAGTTGAAGGTCTGCGCCGACTGAGCCGGCAACGCTTCGAGCTGACGAGTGCCCGCGACGACGCGAACCGGCATCCCGCTGGGGTCGACCAGATCCACCGCGAGCCCGCCGATCGTCTCGGGCAGGGCGTGCGTCGCCGCACCGTTGGCGTCGGCAAGCCGCAGCACATCCGCCTCGTCGACGGCCCGGAATGCGGCGCCGACGAATCGCGACGTTGGCCCGCGGCGGATGAGCACACACGGCGAGCCCGAATCGCTGCCACGCAACTGCAACTCGTCGCCGCTGCGCGACACAGTGGTGAAGCCGAACGCCTGCGCAAACGCTTCGGCACGAACCAGATCCGGCTTCTGAAATTCCAGCCACGCGAGATCGTGGACCTTGATCACCGGGTTCGACGACCGGCCGGGGTGCTCCCCCTTGCGCGCACCCTGCTCGCTGTGCGGCGTCGGCGTCACAGTCGACCGTCCTCGGCGATCAGCCGCAGCGCGGTGTCGTACAGCGCCCAAGCGTGCAGTTCGAAAAGCGCGAGCAAGTCCACCGCGTCGCCGTGAATCTCTCTGGCGATGAACAATCCGTCCGCGCCGGCGATCGCGTAGGTGACCAGTTGATGGACCTGAGCGTCAGTGAGATCCGGTGTGAACCCCCGCATGGTGTCGATCAACTGGTCAAAAGTCTGCGCTCGCAACTGGAGGAACATCGCGCGCGCCCGCGGCTCAACCGGGCGGCGTTCCAGCGACAGCATCAGGCCGAGCCGAATGAAGTCGGGCGAATCCAGCAGAGCCTTCGCGAGCTGCATTGCCAAGCCCACCAGGCGATCTTGCGGCGAGCCTTCAACGGGAACCTCCCAGGCCTTGAGCCAGTCCCCGAAGCTGCGCTCGATGACCGCCGCGATCAGGTCGTCCTTGTTCTTGAAATGCCAGTAGATCGAGCTGGCCGGCAACCCGCATTTGGCGCTGACCAGAGCGATGCTGGCGCCTTCGTAGCCGCGCTCGGCGGCAATCTCGGTCGCCGCGTCAAGGATGCGTTCACGCGACAGTTCTCCGTCGGCGCGTTTGCGCCGTTTCGGCTGCATCTTTTCGGCCAACTCAACTCCCAGTCGAATGTCTTGACTCTGTAGTGATCGTTACATTACCGTAGCGATCGTTACAGAACAAGCCCTCGACGATGCGAGCAAATTATGACCAGTGCGGACTCCTACGACGTCGCGGTGATCGGCTACGGCCCTACCGGTGCCACCGCCGCGAACCTTTTGGGCCAACTCGGTTTGAAAGTGCTCGTCGTAGAACGTGATCCCGATGTCTACAGTCGAGCCAGGGCCATCTCGACCGACGAAGAAGTCATGCGGATCTGGCAGTCGGTCGGGCTGGACGAGCGGCTGCAGCGCGACATGCTGCCCGACCGGCCGCTGACCTTTGTCGACGCCAACAATGTGCCGTTCATCGACTTGAAGGTCCACCCGCGCGGGGCCGGGCATCCACCGCAGCAGTTTCTGTATCAACCCGCGGTCGACCATGTCCTGCGGAACGGCGTCGAGCGATTTGCCGACGTCGACGTGCTGCTGGAACACGAATGCCTGCGCTTGCATCCCACAGACGACCGCGTCGAGTTGATGCTTGCCGACCTGCGGACCGACACGTTGAAGCGGCTGAACGCGGGCTATGTCATCGCCGCCGACGGCGGCTCGTCTCCGACCCGGGGCCAACTCGGCATTGGCTACACCGGGCGGACCTACAGCGAGCGCTGGGTTGTCATCGACACCAAGGTGCTGCGGGAGTGGGAAGGCCACGACCGGTTGCGCTTTCACTGCAATCCGGCTCGCCCGACCGTTGATTGTCCAACGCCCCTGGGCCACCACCGCTGGGAATACCCGGCGCACGCAGGCGAACTCGAGCAGGAGTTGCTCCGACACGACGCGATTTGGAAGGTGCTGAACGACCAGGGCATCACCGACGAGAACATCGAGATTCTGCGCGCCGTGATCTACAGCCACCACGTCCGCGTCGCCGACCGCTGGCGGGTCGGTCGAGTCTTCCTGGCCGGCGACGCTGCGCACGCGATGCCGCCGTGGATCGGCCAGGGCATGTCGGCCGGCGTTCGCGACGCCGCCAACCTGTGCTGGAAGCTCGCCGCCGTGTTGAAAGGGCAAGCTCCCGAGTCGCTGCTCGATACGTACCAAGTTGAACGCAAACCACACGTCACCGAGGTGACGCGCCGCGCCTGTCGCACGGGGCGGATCATCACCGAACGCAACCGGGCGATCGCCGTCGTGCGAAACCACCTGTTGCGCAACATTTTGCGAGTACCCGCGGTGAACGCCCAGCTGGACAGGTTCACCTGGATCCCCGAGGCGCGATTCCGGCAGGGTTTTTTGAGCTCCGTCCGGCACCGTGCAGTGGGATGGCAGGTCCCGCAGCCGTGGGTGAGCAACGCCGATGGCGTGCGAGTCCGCTTCGACGAGCTCCTGGGCGGGCGGTGGGCCATCGTGCATGTCGGACCGGTGCCACGCGGCAGCCAAGCCTGGGCAGACCTCGGCGTCCCGACCATCCCGATCGTTGAATCCACGCTCGTACGCTGGCTGCGGCGTAGGAGGGCAGCCGCCGCAGTGCTGCGACCCGACGGATTCATCTATGCCGCCGCCAAATCCGGACAACCGCTACCGCCGCCACCGACCGGTTACAGCTTGTCCGCATGCACCAGAACCGAGGCCAGCGCATGACCACGACCGCCCTACGCGAACAGACCGTCAACGTCGCCGGAAAGCCGATGTTCGTGGCCGAAGCCGGCGACGGGCTGCCCGTCGTCATGCTGCACGGCGGCGGGCCCGGCGCCTCCGGCGTCGCCAACTACTCCCGCAACATCGACTCTCTTGCAGAGCATTTCCGGGTGATCGTGCCCGATATGCCCGGTTATGGCCGCTCGGCCAAAGGCGTCGACCAGTCCGATCCGTTCGGCTACCTCGCCGACATGATCCGCGGCCTGCTCGACGAACTCGGAATCGGCACAGCGTGTTTGGTCGGCAACTCCTACGGCGGTGCGGCCGCGCTGCGGCTAGCCCTGGATACACCCCAGCGGGTCGGCAAGCTCGTCCTGATGGGGCCGGGCGGCATCGGCACAACCCGACGCGCCCCAACTGCCGGGCTCAAGAGCCTGCTGTCGTACTACGTGGGCGACGGGCCCAGCCGCGACAAGCTGGCGGCATTCATCCGCAATTACCTTGTCTACGACGGCGCCTGCGTGCCCGACAGTCTGATCGACACCCGATACGCGGCCTCAGTCGATCCCGAGGTGGTCGCCGACCCGCCGCTGCGTCGCCCGTCCGGACCGACGGCGCTGCGCACGCTGTGGCGAATGGACCTCACCCGAGACCAGCGCCTCAAGCATCTGCAGACACCGACATTGGTGTTGTGGGGTCGCGACGACAAGGTCAATCGGCCGTCCGGCGGGCCGATGCTGGCCAACCTGATGCCCAACGCCGAGCTGGTCATGACCTCGCGCACCGGCCATTGGATGCAGTGGGAACGAGCCGAGCTATTCAATCGGATGGCCGTCGACTTTCTCAGTGCACCATCAGTGTTCGACCGATGAACATCTTCGGCAGCGTCCACCTGGGCTATATCGTCGTCGAGACCGACAGGTTTACCGACTGGCGGCGGTTCGGTCACGACGCCATCGGCATGCACGTGGACCATATCGGGCGCGGTGTGATGCGATTTCGACTCGACGACAACCAATGCCGGTTTTTGTTGCGGCGCGGTCCCGCCGAGGACGTCACCGCCCTCGGGTGGCAGGTCGACGACCATCGCACGTTCGACGAAATCCTCGCCCGGGTAACTCATCATGGTGTGCCGGTCAGCGAGGGAACCACGGAGGAGGCCGGGCTGCGCGGCGTCGAGCGTCTGGTCCGGTTCCCCGGCCCGAACGGCCTGGCTCAAGAGTTGTTCACCCGACCCCTCATGGGCGACGCGCCGCTGAATATGGCGGTCCGCGGGGGCTTTGTCATCGGCGAAGCCGGAATCGGCCATGTCGCCGTGCCATCCACGAAGCCCCATCAGATGCGCGGGTATTACGACACCGTGTTCGATGCTCGGCTCACCGACTTCATCGACGAAACCATCAGTGGTCTCAAGTTCAAGATCCGCTTCCTACGGGTCAACCAGCGGCACCACTCCATCGCGATCGCCGCGGTCAACCGACTGCCGATCAACCCGATCCGCACCCGCGTTCAGCACGTCAACATTCAGGTTGCCGACCTCGACGACATGATCGCGTCTTACCAACGGGTGAAAGACCTCGGATTTCAACTGGCACTGGACGTTGGTCAACACACCAACGACCGCGAACTGTCCTACTACGCCGTCACACCGTCGGGCTTCGAATGGGAAGTCGGGTGGAATCCCATCGTCGTCGACGAGAAGGCCTGGCAACCAACGACGTATCAGGGCATCAGCATCTGGGGACACACCCGCCAGGGGCAGACCGTCGTCGAGAAACTGGCTCAGTTCAAGACCGCGGCCCGGTCGCTGCTGCAGCGCGAAGACACCGTGCCCGCGCTGGCTCATGCCGGCATCCCCGACAACTGACAGGAGGCGAAACCGTGCTACGCATCGACACCCACCACCACCTGATCCCCCCTGATTACCGAAAAGCGTTGCAGCAGGCTGGGCTTAGTGCGGCCGGCGGCCGAGAGCTGCCCGAGTGGAGCCCCGAGGCATCGTTGCAGGCGATGGCAGACCTCGACGTCGGCACCGCGATCTTGTCGGTGTCCACCCCTGGCACGGCGTTTTTGCCGAACCCTGCCGACGCGGCCGCGCTCGCGCGCGACCTCAACGACTACACCGCCGAACTGACAGCAGCACATCCCGACCGGTTTGGATTTTTTGCCACCGTTGCGCTGCCACATGTGGATGAGTCCGTCGCGGAAGTCGTGCGATCACTGGACGATCTGCACGCCGACGGCGTTGTGCTACTGGCCAACAACGCTGGCACCTATCTGGGTGAGGACGGCCAGGAGTCGCTGTTCGCCGCCCTCAACGAACGATCAGCGGTGGTGTTCATCCACCCGGCCGAGTTACCGGGTCCCACCGTGCCCGGCATCCCACCGTTCGCGGCGGACTTCCTGCTCGACACCACTCGTGCCGCATACTTGCTGGTGCGCAATGGAATTCGAAGCAAATACCCCAACATCCGCTTCATCCTGAGCCACGCCGGCGGGTTCGTACCCTATGCCAGTCACCGAATGGCCGTCGCGATCACAGCTGACACCGGCCGCAGCCCCGCCGATGTGCTCGACGACTTCGCGAGCTTCTACTTCGACACCGCGCTGTCCTCGAGCGCGGCTGCGTTGCCGACCTTGCTGGCCTTCGCCAAACCTGGCCACATCATGTTCGGATCCGACTTCCCGTTTGCCCCCACCGTCGCCGGAAAGATTTTCGCGGCTGGGCTGGAGACCTTTCCGGGAATCGACACCGGTGCACGGGCGGCTATCGAACGCACTAATGCCCTCGCGCTGTTCCCCCGGCTCGGCGCTGCACCGCACCCCATTTCGCAGTCACCCGCGCAACGGGTCCGGCACGTCGTCAGCCGATCCGTGATGCGCGGCGTCAGCCGGCTCACGAATACGGCATAAGCAACCGCGCTTCGGATTCCAGCAGTCTGCTTCTGAGTTCGTCGGGATCGACATCAGTCAGGGAGTGGTCGCGCTTTCGCCATCGTCCCGCGATCATCACCGCCTCGACATTGGCGAGGCTGGCGTGCAGCGCAGCGGCAATCGGGTCGCGAGCCGGCCAGAGGTTCAGCGAGCGAGCGTCGATAACCACCAAATCTGCCTGCATGCCCGGCTCGAGTCGGCCGACCCGATCGTCAAGGCCAAGTGCTCGCGCCCCTTCAACCGTCGCCCACGACAGCGCTTGCTTGCTACTGACCGACGCGGTCGTCGACATCATGCCGGTCTCGAGGCGCACGCGCTCGTGGTCAACGCCGCGCTGATGAGCCAACGCGATCCGGGCTGCAGTGAGAACCCCGCCGGATACCGCGGTTTCGGTGTCCGTGCCAAGCGACGGTGCCCTGCCGAGTCCCAAGAGACGTCCGGTAATCGGTGCGCAATGACCTTGACCGAGCTCGTTTTCCGGTGTGGAGGTGAAGGTGGCGCCCAGGTCGGCAAGCGTCGTGAGCCACTCGTCGGTCAGTCCGGCGCCATGCACGATGTTGCTACGAGGCCCTAACAGATCCGCGGCGCGCACGGCTTCCCACGCGTCCGCCGGCTGGCCACCGCTCTGGTGCATCGAGGCGATCAGGCTCCGCTCGTCCGCGGCACGCAGATCGGCCACTGCCACATCGGGTGTCGAGTACTGCGGGCCCCGGATGGCCATTCCAATGTCCAGCAAGTCTCGTGCCAGGACCGGGCTGTCGAGCAGCCGATCGACGTCGTCCAGCGACTGCGCGGCATCGGGGTCACCATGTGGTGTGCCGTGCAAGAAAACCGCCCGGATTCCGGACCGGTCAAGCGCTTCTACTGCCGCGTCGGTGTGCTCGGGCGATAAACTGTTGTGGCACCAATCCCCAAGCGTTGTTGTGCCGCAGTTGATTTGATTCAGCGCCCCAGCCAGGTTACCGATGTAGATATCGTCGGGGGTGTATCGCGGACCAATCTCGCCATGCACGCGGTGCAGGTATTGCGGCAGCGTCCAGTCGGCACCCGCCAGACGCAGCGCGCTCTGCCAGGTGTGCAGGTGCGCGTTGACCAAACCGGGGATGACGATGCGCCCCGACAGGTCAACGGTTTTAGCGCCGGCCGAATCGATCGACTCGCCGATGCCCGCGAGTCGATCGTCCTCCACCAGGACGTCGACGCGTTCTGCGTCGGGCCGATTCGGGGACATGGTAATCACCGTGGCCCCATGCAGCAGAAGGCGACTCACGGCTTAGGCCGGGTCCGCCGCGTCCCACGGCACGGTGGCCGACACCCAATGGGTGATCTGCTCTTCCTGGTCATTGCGGTGCAGGTGGCGCGGCGGCTGGGCGAAGGTCGCGTACGGCCGGCAGCGCACCACCACGCGGTCCTCCTGCTCGGCCATCGCCTCGACAAACGGGCGGCCCTCGTCGGGCAGCGGTTCCCCCGACATTCGTCCAGCCACCGCCATCATCACGTCGACCACGAGATCGCGGTCCCGTTCCACCGTGGCGTCGGCGTAGACCTGCAGATAGGCGAATGGCCAGTTCTCGTCGAGCACGCAAAGGCTCACCTTGCCGTCGCGGGCAACGGCTTTGGCCTTACCGCGCGGCGCCATCGTGGACACCAGCAGCTCGTCGTCGTCAGTGGGGATGTAATACACGATCGACATGGCCGGTCCATCGTGCAAGCGGCGATAGCCGTAGACGCAGGTGCGATGCGTGCGCACAAAGGTGCGCCGCTCCGAAGGCAGCATGTCGCGATCGGTGGGAACCGTGAATGGCTCCTCCGCAAGAGGTAACAGCATCATTTTCAGCCTCCTCGTTCCTAGATCTTTAATAACGGATACACTGTATCCATAAATGTAGCCCCGCGTCAACGCATAATGGCTACAGTGTTTCCGGTATTGCCGTCTGGTCAGGAGTGGTTGCGTGGCAGAACAGCAGGAGCGACGACGTTCCCCCGGCCGTCCCGCGATCGCACTCGATCGGATCGTCTCGACCGCACTGGAGATCGTCGACGAGCAGGGCGCTGAGTCGCTGTCGATGCGAGCGCTCGCTCAGCGGCTGGATTCCGGCACCGCCACCTTGTATCGGCATTTCGCCGGGCGGGCCGACGTCGTCGCGCACGTGATCGACCGGGTGTTCGGTGCGGCCGAGGTAGACGTGGCCGCGCTGAGCGCGTTGCCGTGGCCCGAGGCATGTAAAGCCGCCGCTCACAGCATGTTTGACGCGCTCGAGCAGCATCAGAACGTTACTCCGTTGCTGGTGGGCAACGTGCCGGTCGGGCCCAATGCGCTAGCGGCTCGCGAACGAATGATCGCGTTTCTGCTCGCGAGCGGATTCTCGCCCGACCTGGCGGCCCGCTCGTATGCGCTGTTATCGCGCTACGTTTTGGGATTCGCCATACAGCTCCCGGGCAGCCGCAATGGACTCGACGACGCCAGCCTGGCCCGGATATTCCACGACCTCGATCCCGGCCAGTTTCCGGCTACCGTCGCCGTCGCAGACCATCTGCCAGTGCCCTTCGACGAGGAATTCGACTTCGGTCTCGAGCTCATCGTCAATGGGCTCGCCCTGGCGCTGGCAGACGAGACTCGACCGAAAAAAGGTAAGCGCCGCAGGGGCTAGGTTGCATCGCGCCGCAGCCGATGCGTAGGGCCGAATCCCGCGGGGCTAACGTCGAACGCGAGCGACGTTCAGCCTGACGACGGAGGTGGCATGCGCGCAGCACAGTTGACCCGACTCGAGGGTCCAGACGCGGTCGAGGTCAGTGAGATCGATGAGCCGACCGGCGACGGCGTGGTCGTTGAGGTGCACGCGGCGGGCGCGGCCTTCCCCGATGCGCTGCTGACCCGAGGCCTCTACCAGTACCGGCCGGATCCGCCGTTCGTGTTGGGCGCCGAGATCGCCGGTGTGGTCCGATCGGCGCCGAAGGATGCCAACGTGAAACCTGGCGATCGCGTGGTCGGCCTGACCATGCTGACCGGCGGTATGGCCGAAGTCGCGGTGCTGGCACCCGACCGGGTGTTCAAATTGCCGGACAACGTGAGCTTCACGGCCGGCGCGGGATTGCTGTTCAACGACCTGACCATGTACTTCGCCCTGACCGTCCGCGGTCGGCTGCAGGCTGGCGACACGGTGTTGGTGCACGGCGCGGCCGGCGGGATCGGTACGTCGACGCTTCGACTGGCGTCGGTGTTGGGCGCGTCACGCGTCATCGCGGTGGTCAGCACCGAGGACAAGGCAGATATCGCGCGGGCGGCGGGTGCCACCGACGTCGTGCTGGCTGACGGGTTCAAGGACGCCGCAAAGGAATTGACGAACGGCCGCGGTGTCGACATGGTGGTCGATCCCGTCGGCGGCGACCGGTTCACCGACTCGCTGCGCTCGCTGGCCCCCGGCGGCCGGCTGCTGGTCATCGGCTTCACCGGCGGAGAGATCCCGACCGTGAAGGTCAACCGACTGCTGCTGAACAACATTGACGTCGTCGGTGTCGGCTGGGGCGCCTGGGCCGGCACGCACCCCGATGCCCTGACCGAGCAGTGGGCCGACCTCGAGAGGCTGCTGGCCTCGGGTCAGCTGCCTCCTCCCGAGCCGGTGGTCTACCCGCTGGAGGAAGCCGCTGCCGCGATCGCCTCGCTGGAGAATCGCACCGCGAAAGGAAAAGTCGTCCTGCGCGTGCGGGATTGACGCAGTGCGGCGGCCAACGCGTTGCGACACTTAAGCGGCTGCGACGACACGCCGGTTGGTGTCGCAGACGATTAAGCGTCGGCGGAAGCTCCAGCCCCCGCGGCCAGGTCGGACAGATGCTTGAGCGAATTGTCCAGGTGCGTCGGGTCGAACGGCGGGAATGGAATGTGCTCACGGAGTTCGGGCGGTACCGCCGACCAGTCGTAGGTAAGCGTGACGTGAGATTCAGCGGATCCTGCGTCGTCGATGTCGTAACGCCAAATCCAGCCGCCGAATGAAAGGTTTCCGTCTGCTGCATCGTCTTGGCCCGGTTGCCAGGCGATCGCGTGGGGGCGGTCGAACACGACCACCTTGTTGGCCATCTCGTAGTTCTTGGCGGGGTGGTTGTCGTGATACATCGCGATCCGGAAGATCTGGCCGTCCCCCGTCAACGTCTTGCCGTCGAGGGAGTCTCTCACCCAGCCGGTCCCGTCGATGGCGGCATGCATCGCGGGGTCTGCCAGTACGCCGAATACTGCGTCGGCCGCTGCGGGGATCGTGATCGTGGCAGTGATGGTGTCGTTGGTCATGCCCTACAGACTGCGCCCGACCGGAGAAGTCATCGCGAATACCGCAAACTACCCTTGTGTCGCGCAAGAAGAAAAAGTAATGTCACTTTCAGTTTCTGCCGCCCCGGATGCCGTCGCAACCCTGGAGTCGTAATGGAATCCTTCATTCACCTGCGCAAAGGCAAGACGCCGCGTCGACTGCACGCTGACCTCGAGGGCCAGAAAGACGACGAACTCGGCCGCGGCGGGTTCACCGGCCGGACCGCGAACCTGTACCGCCGCCACGACCCCACTGCCTACCGGTCAGAGGGCCCCTTACGTCCCCTCGACGTGCTGTCCAGCGACCTAAAGCCCAGCGACGCGACCGACGCCAACGGCGGGCCGCTGTTGATGTTCACCAACCCGGACTGCCGGATCTCGTTGTCCCGACGCCACGAGCCCATGCCGTATTTCGTCCGCCACGTCGACGGCGATCTGCTGTGCTTCGTGCACCACGGCACCGGTCTGCTGGAGACCGAGTTCGGGCCACTGCGTTACCGCGACGGCGATTGGGTGTATCTGCCCAAGGCATGCACCTGGCGTCACGTCCCCGAAGCCGAGACGACGTTGCTGATGATCGAGGCCAGCGACGAGTTCCGGGTTCCGCCACCGGGTTCGCTGGGCCGGCACTTCCCGTTCGACCCCTCACAGGCCGTCATCCCCGAACCCGAGCCGATCGACGACGACGGCCGCGACGAGTACCAGGTGCGGCTGGTCCACGAGGGCGGCCCGACAACGCTGTTCTACCAACATAATCCGCTCGATGTGGAAGGCTGGCGCGGCGACAACTTCGCCTTCACGTTCAACATCGACGACTACAACGTGGTGACCTCCGACAGCGTCCACCTCCCCCCAACCGTGCATCTGTTCATGCAGGCCACCGGGGTCTATGTAATGAACTTTCTGCCCAAGCCCGCCGAGGGCGTCCCGGGCACCGAGCGCACACCGTGGTATCACCGCAACGTCGACTACGACGAGATCGCCTTCTTCCATGGCGGTTCGCTCTACGGCATTCCCATGCCACCCGGCCTGATTTCCCATGCGCCACAGGGAGTTCACCACGGCGCGCCAGAGAAGGCGCGCGAGCGTGCCCGCCGCAAATTCGACGAGCATTCCCGCGTCGACTGGCAGGTGATCGCAGTCGACACCCGTCGGCGACTAACCCCGTCAGCCGAGGTGCTGGCACATGACCTAGGACAGCATTGATGACGCAAGCCGTGAAGCACGACTACGACCGGATCCCCTATCTCGTTGCCTTCCAGAACAATTCCGGGGTTCGCGATGTCTACGGTGGCCTCGCCGAGATCGTCGTGCTGGAAAGCTATCTGCTCAAGCCCAAGGACAACCCGTCGGACACCGTGCTGATGTTCATGCACCCGATCGGCGGTGGCGCGTATCTGCCGATGATCAACGCCTTGGCCCGGGCCGGTCACCATGTCATCTACTGCAACAGCAGGTTTCGCGGCACCGATTCGGGGTTGCTGATGGAGAAGGTGATCGAGGATCTCGGCGCCGCGATCAAGGATGCCAAGGAACGGCTCGGCTATCAGAAGGTGGTGCTGGCCGGGTGGAGCGGCGGCGGTTCCTTGTCGGTGTTGTACCAGCAGCAGGCCCAGCACGCGACCATCACGTCGAGCCCGTCAGGTGACGGACCCGACCTCACCCAGCTCGATCTGCCCGCCGCGGACGGACTCATGCTGCTGGCCGCACACATCAGCCGGCACGGCACGCTGACCGAGTGGATGGACGGGTCCATTCTCGACGAATCCGATCCGACCAAACGGGATCCGGAGCTGGACCTGTACAACCCGGACAACCCGAACCAGCCGCCCTACACCGAGGAGTTCCTGGCCCGCTACCGGCAAGCGCAGATCGACCGTAACCGCCGCATCACCGCCTGGGTCAAGGACAAACTGGCCGAATTGAAAGCCGCCGGCCGTCCCGACGACGAGTTCGGCTTCGTCGTGCACGGCACCATGGCCGACCCGCGGTGGCTCGATCCGGCCGTCGATCCCAACGAACGTGTTCCGGGAACGTGCTATTTGGGCGATCCTCAAGTGGTGAACATGGGCCCGGTCGGACTCGCCCGGTTCTGCACGCTGCGCAGCTGGCTCTCCCAGTGGAGCTACGACGACGCGAACGGCGACGGGGTGGAGTGCGGGCGTGATATCGCGGTGCCCGCGCTGGTGATCGGCAACCTCGCCGACGACGCGTGCACACCCAGCCACACCCGGCGTCTGTTCGATGCTATCGGCCACCCCGATAAGGAGATGCACGAAATCCACGGCGCCACCCACTATTACGCCGGTCCCGATCAGCGCGACAAATTGCGGGAAGCCGTCAGCGTCGTCTCCGATTGGCTGGAGCGGCACAAGTTCGTAGGAACTACGTGACTCCCGCCGGTCCGCTGGACGGCATCCGGGTGCTCGAGTTGGGCACCCTGATCGCCGGGCCGTTCGCCGGCCGCCTGCTCGGCGATATGGGCGCCGACGTCATCAAGGTCGAACCGCCGGGGGCACCGGACCCGTTGCGCACCTGGGGACAGGCCGAAGTCGACGGACATCATGTGTTCTGGACAGTGCACGCACGCAACAAGCGGGCCATCACCTTGGACCTGCGTCGGCCACCAGGCCGCGAGTTGTTCCTCGATCTCATCGAGAAATCCGACATCGTGGTGGAGAACTTCCGTCCGGGCACTCTGGAGAAGTGGAACCTGGGTTACGACGTTCTCAGCCAACGTAATTCCGGGATCATCCTGGTTCGGGTGTCGGGCTACGGGCAGACCGGTCCAGACGCGCATAAGGCCGGATACGCCTCGGTGGCCGAGGCGGCCAGCGGTCTGCGGCACCTGAACGGCTTTCCGGGTGGACCACCCCCGCGGCTGGCGTTGTCGCTGGGCGACAGCCTGGCCGGGATGTTCGGGGCACAGGGAGCACTGGCCGCTCTGTACCGGCGCAGCGTCACCGGGCGTGGCCAGGTGGTCGACGTGGCACTCAACGAATCATGCTTGGCAGTACAGGAATCCACGATCCCGGATTACGACGTCGGCGGAGTGGTGCGAGGTCCGTCTGGCACCCGGCTGGAGGGCATCGCACCCTCGAACATCTATCGCACCGCCGACGGCTCATGGGTGGTGATCGCCGCCAACCAGAACACCGTGTTCGCCCGGCTGTGCCGCGCGATGGGACGCCCGGAGCTGGCCACCGACGAGCGGTTCGCCACCCACGTCGCGCGCGGACGCAACCAAGACGAGCTCGACAAAATCATCGGCGATTGGGCAGCCGAACGTGAACCCGACGACATCATCGAAACCCTCAGCGCCGCAGGCGTGATCTCTGGTCCGATCAACACCGTCGCCGACGTGGTCAACGATCCTCAGCTGCGGGCCCGCGGCATGCTCGTGGAGCATCACGACGAACGCCTCGGCCGGCCGGTGCTGGGCCCGGGAATAACGCCGCAGCTGTCCGAATCGCCGGGCAGCGTCCGCAATGCCGGCTCGGCACGACCGGGACAGCACAACGACGACGTCTACATCGGCCTGCTCGGTAAGAGCGTCGACGAACTCGAGAAGCTGCGCGCCGAGGAGGTGCTGTGACCACCCACGTCGATATCCGCGAGGTCTCGCTGCGCGACGGGTTGCAGATCGAGAAGCCAATCCCGTTGTCGGCCAAGCTGGAACTGTTGGCAGCCGTCGCCGCCACCGGCGTGCGCGAGGTGGAGGCCACCGCGTTCGTGTCCCCATCGAAGGTGCCGTCGATGGCCGATGCCGCCGAGCTTGCCGCCGAACTGCGCCACTACCCCGACATCGAATTCTCGGCGCTGGTCGCCAGCCCCAACGGCGCCAAGCGGGCTGTCGCCGCCGGGCTGCGTTCGATCGAATACGTGGTGGCGGCCAGCGACGCGTTCAGCAAAGCCAACGTCGGACGCGGCAGTGCCGAGGCGACCGATCAGATCGGCGAGATCGTCGTCATCGCCCACGACAGCGATGTCACGGTCGAGGTCATCGTCGCCACGGCGTGGGATTGCCCCTTCGACGGACCAACGCCGCCGCGGCGGGTTCTCGACATCGCCGCGGCCGCAAGCGATCGCGGCGTCGACCGATTTTGCATCGCCGACACGATCGGCACGACCACGCCGGGCCGGGTGCGCTCGCTGATCGCCCAACTGCGCCCGGTTCTCGGTGAGCTGCCATTGGGCGGGCATTTCCACAACACCCGCGGCGCCGGGCTGGCCAGCGCATACGCGGCGGTCGAGTCGGGAGTCACCCGGTTGGACGCCTCGGTCGGCGGGCTTGGCGGTTGTCCGTTCGCGCCCGGCGCCACCGGCAACATCGCCACTGAAGACCTGGTGTACCTGCTGCGCGACAGCGACATCGACGTCGACATCGACCTGCCCGCCGCCATCGCTGCGGCCGGCGTCGCGAAGTCGGTTGTCGGCCACGACTTGCCCAGTGCCCTACTACGTGCCGGTGACCGGATGCAGCGCTGATGCCGACCGCAGTCGTGACTACGAAGGGCCGCCAGACCCGGGCTGCCCTCGAGCAGGCCGCCCGAAAGCTGTTCGCCGAGCGCGGCTTCCACGGCACCACGCTGGCCGACATCACCTCTGCTGCCGGCAAGTCCGCCGCGGTGTTCTATCGGTACTTCGACGACAAAGAGGACCTCCTTGCCGCGCTTGCGGAGTCGTTTCTGCACGAGGTACTGACGCCATCCGGGCTGAATCTGCATCTGCCCGACTCCCCCGATGACGACGCGTTCTTCACGTCGGTGGTGACCGGCTACTGGAACATGTTCAAGCAGAACATCGGCATCATGATCGCGATCGCACAACTGGCCGCCACCCAGCAGCGGTTCGCCACCGTTCAGAACGAATTTCGTCGATTCGGGATGGACATCGTCGCCGCCTCGGTGCGACATGTGCAGCAGCACGGCTACGCGTCCGACCTCAACCCCGAACACATCGCGGCTGCCATCGCTCTGCTGTTCGAGAACTTCACCACGGTGTTCGTCGGACGCTCCGGTCTGGGCATGGAGATGAGCGACGAAGACGCTATCGCTACCCTCGCGACGGTGTGGAAGAAAACCCTGTACGGCACCTAAGGAGATCACTGTGGATTTCACGCTGCCCGAACATCTTCCGGGTCTACTGGCCGACATGGATGCGTTCATCGAACGCGAGATCGTCCCGCTGCAGGCGGAGAACATGCAGTACTTCGACCAGCGTCGCGAGCATGCCCGCACCGACTGGGACAACGACGGCATCCCCACTCGGGAATGGGAAGACCTGCTCTCGGAGATGCGGCGACGGGCGGACAAAGCCGGCTGGCTGCGCTACGGGCTACCGGCATCGCTGGGCGGCCGCGACGGCACCAATCTCGACATGGCGGTGATTCGGGAGCATCTGGCGCACAAGGGCCTTGGGCTACACAACGACCTGCAGAACGAGTCGTCGATCGTCGGGAACTTTCCGCAGGTGATCATGATGGAACGCTTCGGTTCCGACGAGCAACGCGCCGCATGGTCCGAGGCGCTGATCACCGGGGAACGCTCGATGGCGTTCGGGCTCACCGAACCACTGCACGGCTCCGATGCGACCTGGCTGGAAACCCACGCAAAATCCGATGGTGACGACTGGATCATCAACGGCGCCAAGAGATTCAACACCGGCGTGCACCGCGCCACCCACGATCTGATCTTCGCTCGCACGTCCGGCGAACCGGGACAGGCCCAGGGCATCACCGCTTTCCTGGTGCCCACCGACACGCCAGGCTTCCAGGTCCCGTACTACTGGTGGACGTTCAACATGCCCACCGATCACGGCGAAGTCGAACTGACCGACGTGCGGGTGCCCGCCGACGCGGTGCTCGGCGAGGTCGATCGCGGTCTGGAGGTAGCACAGACATTCCTGCACGAAAACCGCATTCGCCAAGCCGCCAGCAGCCTGGGCGCGGCTCAGTACTGCATCGACCGCGCCGCCGAATATGCCGGCAAACGAAAGGTCTTCGGCAAGGCGCTGTCGGCCAACCAGGCCGTGCAATGGCCGCTGGCCGAACTGCAAACCGAAGCGCAGATGGTGCGGCTGCTGGTCCAGTACGCGGCCTGGCACCTCGACCGCAACCACCACATGGAAGTGTCGGACAAGGTGTCGATGGCCAACTATCGCGCCAACCGGCTGGTGTGCGACGCCGCCGATCGTGCAATGCAGATCTTCGGTGGCCTCGGTTACAGCCGCCACGAGCCGTTCGAGCACATCTATCGCCACCACCGGCGCTACCGGATCACCGAGGGCGCCGAAGAGATCCAAATCCGCCGAGTTGCCCAGCGCCTGTTCAAGTTCGGCCGCAAGTGAGCGTCGCGGACGAACTGGCACCGAGACTTGCCGCGGTGCTGGAGCCTGCGCTCGGCCCGGGCACCGCGATCGAAGATCTGCGCACGCTGACCGGCGGAGCCAGCAGAACAACCTGGGCGTTCAATGCCACCACGGGCGAGCAGCGACGTGCGCTGATCCTGCGCACCGGGCCGCCCGACGAGGTGCACGCCGGCATGGAACTGGAAGCCCGCGCTCAACGCGCCGCGGCCGCCGCCGGCGCGCCGGTCCCCCACATCGTCATCGCCGACGATTCCATTGCGGCCCTTGGCAATCCGTTCCTGATCTGCGATGCGATCGCTGGCGAGACCATCGTCCGTCGCATCCAGCGTCAGCTGGATGACCCAGGCCGTCGACGACTGCTGAGTCAGTGCGCCGAAGCGCTGGTCGCGATCCACCGCGCCGACCCAAACCTGCCCGGCATCAGTGCCGACGATCAGATGGCCGCCTGGCGCGACGAGCTGGACGCCATCGGTGACACCACCGCCACGTTCGAGTGGGCGTTCCGGTGGCTGGCCGACAACCGGCCGGCGCCCTCGCCACCGCGTCTGGTGCACGGCGACTTCCGGATGGGCAACCTCATCGTCGATAAATCCGATCTGGCGGCCGTGCTGGATTGGGAGCTGGTGCACGTCGGTGAGATCTACGAAGACCTGGCCTGGTTCTGCATCCGGGCCTGGCGGTTCGGCGCACCGTTGGACCTCGCGGCCGGTGGTCTGGGCAGTATCGAGGATTTCCTTCATGACTACGAAAAAGCCGGGGGCGCCGCGGTCGACCGGTCTGCATTTCACTGGTGGCTGGTGCAGGCCACTTTGCGCTGGGGTGTCATCTGCCGCTACCAGGCCGAACGCCACCTCAGCGGACAAACTCCGTCCGTGGAACTCGCGACCATCGGTCGTCGCGTCTGCGAGACGGAATGGGACTTGCTCAACTTGCTCGATAACGCGGTCGCGCATGCCGGTTGAGCGCCTAGGGTTGTGCTGTGGTTACACCTGATCAGGCAATCGACGCAATTCGCTCAACCGGCGGGGCGCAACCCGGCAGTCGGGCCCTGCACGCCAAGGGGAAGCTCTACCGCGGCACCTTCACCGCCACCCCCGAGGCTGCCGCGCTCTCCCGTGCCGCGCATCTCAGCGGCGCGGCGGTACCCGCGCTGATCCGGTTCTCCAGCGGCTCGGGCAATCCGCAGCAACCGGACAACGCGCCCGGCGTGCGCGGGTTGGCGGTGAAATTCACGCTTCCAGACGGGTCGACGACCGATGTGTCCACCCAGACCGCGAAACTGTTCCCGGCCAGCACCCCCGACGGCTTCATCTCGCTGCTGCGGGCGTCGCGTCCCGGTCCGACCGCCCCGCTGCGACTCATCGGATACATCGCCACCCATCCGCGCTTTGTCAAGGCGCTGCCGGTCGTCAAGGAAGCGAACAAGGTGCCGGCAAGCTACGCCACCGTGTCCTACCACGGTCTGCATGCGTTCCGCTGGATCTCCGCCGACGGCAGCGACCGATTTGTGCGCTATCACCTGCAGCCGTCAGCAAGCGAGGAGTTCCTTTCGCCGGACGTCGCGAAGAGCAAGGGCGCGGACTTCTTGATCGACGAACTCGACAAACGCATTGCGGCCCAGCCGGTTCGGTTCGAATACCAGGTTCAGATCGCCGCGCACGGCGACTCGACCGTCGACCCGTCCAAACCCTGGCAGAGCACTCAAACCGTCACCGTCGGCACCATCGAGATCACCGGCGTCGAGACAGAACGAGAGCACGGCGGCGACATCGTCGTATTCGACCCGATGCGCGTCACCGACGGCATCGAGGCCTCCGACGACCCGGTCCTGCGGTTCCGCACGCTGGCGTACTCCGCCTCGGTGAAGCTGCGCACGGGCGTCGAGCGAGGTCCCGAAGCGCCCGCGATCTGATGACCTCCGCGCACGGTCGCCCCACCGCCGCGGAACTCATCGCCGCGGTGGCGGAATTCCTGGAGACCGATGTGCGGGAGTCAACCGCGGGCCAAGTCAACTTCCATTCCCGGGTCGCGGCCAACGCGCTGCGCATGGTCGAGCGAGAACTGCTCGGCGACGCTGAAGCAGCCGACGACGTCGCGGGGGCACTGGCCCGCGTCGGGTGCGTCGATGAAGCTCAACTGGCTGCTGCCATCCGGGCCGGCGACCTCGACGGGGCCGACGACCACGTGCGATCGGCGCTGCGGGCGCTGGTCGGCCGCCGGCTGGCCGCCGCGCACCCCGGTTACCAGGACGAGTAGGGAGAATCGCCATGCCCGCTGCCCAGATCGTCGTCGACTTGGCCGATGAACTCTTCGCGGCCATCGAGCGCGGCGACGAGGCGCGACTGGTTGAGCTCTTCGACGACGACATCGCGGTGTGGCGGGCCGGCGGGCGCCGCGACGACGACAAGCAGCGGGCGCTGAAGGTCTTGCGGTGGTTCATCGGCGTCACCGCCGAGCGCAGCTACGAGATCCTCGACCGGCAGCTGTTCCCCGACGGCTTCGTGCAACAGCACGTCCTGCACGCGACCGGCACCAACGGCGGATCGATCGCTTTGCGGGTGTGCATCGTTATCAAGTTGAGTGTCTCTTCGGGTTCTCATGCCCTGATCAGACGTATCGATGAGTATTTCGACCCGGCGGAGCTCGCGCCGATAATGAGCTAGCCGACAACGGAGGGAGCGCCCATGACCAACGTCGACACACTGCTGAACGATCCGGACACCGCCGGGGTGTGGAGCCTGGATCCCGACCGCTCAACCGTTAACTTCAAGATCAAGAACTTCTGGGGCCTGATCAACGTCAAAGGCCACTTCACCGGCGTCAGCGGCGACGGCCAGGTCACCGGTAAAGGCGCGATCTTCGGGCGCCTCGATATTCCGGTCGCCTCGTTGCGCACCGGCATCGGTAAGCGCGACGAGCATCTGCGATCGGCCGATTTCTTCGACGCCGACCGCTATCCGGACATCAGCGTGGTGGTGACCGCCGTCGAGCCCGGCACCGGCAACGACGCCGCCCTGCGGGCCACGTTCAGCATCAAGGGGGTCACGGCGGAGGTGCCGTTGCCGGTCCACGTCAGTGCGCTCGCCGACGGCTCGGTGCAGGTGTCGGCGAAAACCGAGATCGACCGCGACCAGTTCGATGTCAGCTGGAACCGGCTGGGCATGGTCGCGAAGACGGCGACGGTGTCGGCCGACGCGTACTTCGTGCGGGCGCCGCGGTAACTGTCGCCGGGCAGTACGATCTGGACCGTGTCTGCCACCAATCCCCTGCGGATTCTCGTGTACAGCGACAACGCCAACACCCGACAGGCCGTCATGACGGCGTTGGGTAAGCGAGTGCATCCGGACCTGCCGGAGCTGAGCTATATCGAGGTCGCGACCGGGCCGGTCGTGATCCAGCAGGTGGACGCGGGCGGCATCGATCTGGCCATTCTGGATGGCGAGGCGAGCCCCGAAGGCGGCATGGGGATCGCCAAGCAGCTCAAAGACGAAATCGACCAGGGACCGCCGATTGTGGTGTTGACCGGCCGACAAGACGACGCCTGGCTGGCCAGCTGGTCACAGGCCGAGGGTGCGGTCCCCCACCCCATCGATCCGATCCGACTCAGC
>Ga0209113_1000071_pt1 | contig 21145 bp, 20 predicted proteins | sample TexAe_RefH0_O1_FD_187951 | JGI IMG/M metagenome (GOLD analysis project Ga0209113, IMG submission 187951) | Forest soil microbial communities from Davy Crockett National Forest, Groveton, Texas, USA - Texas A ecozone_RefH0_O1 (SPAdes) (version 2) | ecosystem: Environmental > Terrestrial > Soil >... | reverse complement strand
GGCTGGACCGTCGACCGCGACCGCGCGCTGCGCCGGGCCTGCGCTGCCGGCGCCCTGGCGACGTTGGTGCCCGGTGCCGGCGACTGTGCGCCGTACGCCGACGCGATCGACGAAGCGACGCTGCCCTAGCTCGAGCCCCGCCGCACGTCGTGGGCGATTGAGAATCCTTCGCCGGCGTCCAACTCGGCCGCCGTCTGGGTCATCAACACACGACTGCGGTTGGGCGACAACAGGATCGACACATAGTGGTGCGGCGCGCCGGCCACGAATGCCAGCCGGTTGACTCGAACCAGTGCCGACCCGATCGCGACGTTGAGCAGACTCGCGTTGCGCGGCCCCGCGATCTCGGCGGTGATCTCGTGCTGCATCCGATCGACGACAACATCGGCGCCGGAGAGCAATTCGTAGAGCGGTGTGCGTCGAAGCGCCGCTGCGGTCAACACCTGTGAAAGATCGCCCGGCAGCCAGGCTTCGGTGATCATCAACGGTTCGCGGGTTCTGCGTTCGCGTCGCACGCGCAGAATGTGCAACATCTCCGCGGCGCCGCCGAGCGCGTCGCCGATTGCTGCCGGCGGCATCCGGCTGTCGTGTTCAACCACGTCGACCGACGTCTGGAATTGCGTCTGCCGGAGATTGTCCATGTAGGAGCCGGACAGCGGCGTCTCATCGGACCGATCGAGTTGCCGGACGAAAGATCCGACGCCCTGCCGGCGCTCGATGTAGCCCTGCTCGGCCAGATCGGCCAGCGCTCGTCGCACGGTGATCCGGGACACCCCGAATTGATCGCACAGCGACTGCTCGGTCGGTAACGCGTCACCGGGAGCGATAGCGCCGCGGGCAATCTCGTCGTGCAGCACCAGGAAGAGCTGACGATGCAACGGCACCCCGGCACCGGCAGTCACCCCGCCGCTGGTCTCCTGCATGAGCATCAATGCTGTCACACCGCCTCTTGCCGTCGAAGTCAGAAGTTGTTATAACTATATAACAACTAGACAACCCGGCAACCCCTTCGAATACAGGACCAACGATGACCGTGACCGCCGTTCACCAGCACCCCGCCACCGACCCGGACGGGCCGACCGGACGACTGGCCACTTGGGTCGCCGGCCTGACCCTTGACGACATTCCCCAGAGCGTCGTCGAACGCGCCAAACACCTGCTCCTCGACGGTTTGGGCTGCGGCCTGATCGGCGCGCAATTGCCCTGGTCGCGGGTGGCCACCAACGCCGTCCTCGAGCTCGAGAACAGCGGCGACACCGTGGTCATCGGCACCGGGAAATCCACCAGCGGACCGGCCGCGGCTGTGCTCAACGGGACCTTCATTCAGGGCTTCGAGCTCGACGACTTTCACCCCATCGCGCCGGTACACAGTTGTTCGCTGGTCATTCCCGCGCTGCTGTCGACAGTGACCGCGCAGTCGCGAGCCACCACCGGCGCGGACCTTCTCCTTGCCGCGATCATCGGCTTCGAAGTCGGCCCGCGCGTCGGCTACACGTTGCACGGCGCGCAGATGCTCGACCGTGGCTGGCACTCCGGCCCGGTATTCGGCACCCACTCGGCGGCGATGGCTTCGGGCAAACTGCGCGAGTTGTCGCCGGCCCAGTTGGAGGATGCCCTGGGCTTGGCCGGCACGCAGTCGGCGGGTTTGATGGCCGCGCAGTACGAAGCGATGAGCAAGCGCATGCACCACGGCTTCGCCGCCCGCAACGGTTTCTACGCCGCTGGGCTCGCGGCAGCCAACTACACCGGCATCAAACGCGTCTTCGAGCGTGAATACGGCGGATTCCTCAGTGTTTTCGGCGAAGGCCACGAACCCGACGCGTCGTTGCTGACCGACGAATTGGGTGAACGGTGGGAAACCTCCATCATCATGGTCAAGTCCTATGCGGTGATGGGCGGCCTGCACGGGGCTGTCGACGCAGCTCGTCAACTACGGGAATCTTTTGTCGCCGAGGACATCTCGAAGATCGACATCACGGTGGGTGAGACCGTGTACAAGCACGGGTGGTGGTCGCCGGAGCGGCCACTGACCGCTATCGGCGCTCAGATGAACATCGGTTACGCGACGGCGGCCGCGCTGCTCGACGGTAATGCCCTGCCCGAGCAGTTCACCCCGGCACGGCTGGACGCCGACGACATCTGGTCGTTGATCGGCGTCACCGATGTGCATTTGGACTCCTCGCTCGCGGCCGCCCCGCTCACCGAGCGGTTCCGCACTGACCTCGCCGTGACCACCCGTGACGGCGACGTCCATAAGGTCCGGGTCGTCGCGCCGCACGGTGCGCCATGGGACCCGGTCACCAACGACGAGCTGGTCACCAAATTCCATGCTTTGGCCGATCGCGTCACCAGCCGCGATCGCGCCACCGCGATCGAACGCGCGTTAGTCGGTCTGGAGAACCTCGACGACGTCGGCGACCTGATCGATCTACTGGCCCCGCCGGTCGCCGGCGCACTCGACTGAAAGGACAACACATGGCCACCACATCTGCGCGACAGAACTTACGCGCCTTGCTTGATCGCCGCGAACTCATCATCGCACCAGGTGTTTTCGATGGAATAACGGCTCATCTGGCCCGTCGCACGAACCAGGCGGCGGCGTACATGACCGGCGCCGGTGTTGCGGCATCCGGATTCGGGCTGCCCGACATCGGGCTGGTCACCGCCACCGAGATGGCCGAGCGCGCGCGGATGCTGGTCGGTGTGCTCGGTGACGTCCCGCTGATCGCCGACGCCGACACCGGCTACGGCACCGCGATGAACGTGGTGCGCACCGTCCGGCTCTACGAGCAGGCCGGCGTCGCGGCAATCCAATTGGAGGACCAGGTATTCCCCAAGCGCTGCGGGCACTTGGAGGACAAGCGCGTCGTCGATGCCGCGGAGTTCGAGCAGACGTTGGCCGCCGCACTCGGCGCCCGCAGCGACGACAACCTGCTCGTCGTCGCGCGGACCGACGCGCGAGCTCCGCTCGGCTTGGACGCCGCGATCGAACGGGCGAATCGCTACGCCCAAGCCGGTGCGGACGTGATTTTCGTCGAGGCCCCGCAGAGCATCGAGGAGATCGAACGCATTGCCCATGAGGTCGACGCGCCGCTGCTGATCAATCTGGTGCTGGGCGGCATGACGCCGCTGGAATCGGCGACCCGGCTGCAGGAGCTGGGCTACGCCGTCGCCATCCACCCCAGCAACCCACTCGCCCGCGCGGTCCTCGGCATGCTCGAAGGCCTGTGTGAACTCAACGGCGGCAACCTCGCCGACCATCTGCCGAGTAAGCCCGCCGAATTTTTCAACCTGGTCGGGATGGCGGAATGGCTTGACCTCGACGCCAAATACGCACGCTTGGAGGAAGTCCGATGAGCATGACCATCATCGAGAAGATCTTCGCCCGCAAGGCCGGGCTGGACCGGGTATCACCGGGCGAGACCGTCGTCGTGGACGTCGATATGACGGTGCTGATCGATCTGCAGTTCGCGACGATGTGGCTACAGCCACTTCGCATCCATGATCCCGACAAGCTGGCGATCGTGATGGATCATGCGGTGCCCGCGCCGACCATCAAAGACGCGGCCGGCGGACCGCTTGCCCGCAAGTTCGCCGCCGAGTTCGGTATCGAGCGTTTCTACGACGTCGGTCGCCACGGCATCTGTCATCAGGTCATCGCCGAGAACGGGCTGGCCCGGCCCGGAGAAGTATTGGCCTGCACTGACTCTCACACCTGCGCAGCCGGCGCCTACAATACCGCCGCCCGTGGACTCGGCCCAGCCGAGGTGTTTTCGATCATGTGCACCGGCAGCACCTGGTTCCAGGTGGCGCCGACCATCCGCTATCAGCTCGAGGGCGTCAAACCCGATACGGTCAGCGGCAAGGACATCTTCTTGCACATTGCCGACGAGTACGGCGACGCGGCCAACCTCAACCTGGAGTTCGGCGGACCGGGGCTGACCAGCATCCCCATGCACGATCGACGTACGATCGCCACCCAGGGCGCCGAGATATCCGCTGACTTCAGCACGTTCGAACCCGACGAGGTACTCACGGCGTATCTCAACGACCGCGGCATCACCGGATACGACGCCGCTGCAGCGGATTCCGATGCGGTGTACCAGCAAGTGCGACCGGTGGATCTGGCCGCGCTCGAACCCTACGTGGCCCGCCCGGGCACCGTCAGCCGCAACGGCCTGCCCGTCTCGCGAATAGAACGTCAGAAAATCGACCAGGCCTTCATTGGGTCGTGCGCCAACGGCCAATTGGAAGATTTGGAGATCGCCGCGAAGATATTGCGCGGCAACACCGTTGCGACCGGCGTGCGACTGCTCGTCACGCCGGCATCCCAAGCGGTGTACCGCGAAGCGATGCGGCTGGGCTACCTGCAGGACATCGCCGATGCGGGTGCGGTGATCACGAACTCCACCTGCGGCGCGTGCTTCGGCTACCACATGGGCGTGGTCGGACCGGGCGAAGTGTGTTTGACGTCGAGTACCCGCAACTTCACCGGCCGAATGGGCAGCCCGGACGCCGAGATCTACATGGCCTCGCCGGCGACCGTTGCCGCATCGGCGCTTACCGGTTACATCACCGACGCAAGGAGCGTGACCGCATGACACTGGCCATCACCGGAAAGGTCTGGGTATTCGGCAACGACCTGAACACCGACGCCATGTACCCGGCCTTCGCCATGAAGATGGATCCCCCCGAGGCAGCCAAACACGTCTTCTACGAGGTGCGGCCCGGCTGGACCGACGAGGTATCGCCGGGAGACATCGTGTTGGCCGGCAAGAACTTCGGGCTCGGATCGTCGCGCCCGGTCGCCGCGCTGTTCACCGAACTCGGCGTCGCCGGACTGGTCGCCGAAGAGTTCAATTCGCTGTTCTTCCGTAACGCCGTCAACGCCGGGCTGCCCGCGATGACGCTGCCGGAGGCAACCACGATCTTCACTGAAGGCGACACCGGGACGTTCGATCTGGATTCCGGCGCATGGCGCAACGACACGACGGGAGCGTCGGGATCGGTGCCCAAGCTGCCCGACCTGATCCTCGACATCATCTCCAGTGGCGGCGTGCTGCCGAGGCTGGCGGAGCAGGGTTACCTGCCCGCCGAACTCGGCGACCTGCTCAGATCCAGCACCGTCGCGATTCGCGGCGCGGGCAGCGGCGCATGATCGGTAAGCTGCTGCGCCGCTTCCCGGTCGCCGGTGAACGCCGAAGCCCGTTGGCCGGTCCGGGGTTTGCTGCGCGCCATGACATCACCGTCACCAGCACGACGTTTCGCGATGGCGGCGCGATGCCGACATCGACGGCCGGCAAGGGCGTTGGTGACGACACCTCACCCCAGCTGAGCTGGACCGGGGTTCCGGCGCAAGCCCGGCAACTGGTGCTGGTCATGGACGACGTCGACGTTCCGCTCCCGCGCCCGCTGCTGCACACCGTCGCGGTGATCGACCCCATGGTGCAGAACGTCGACGCCGGAAAGCTTCAGCCCGCGACGGCCGGACTGCGTTTCATTCCAGGCACTTTAGGGCATCGTGGCTATGCGGGCCCGCGCCCGATTCCCGGCCACGGGCCGCATCGCTACCGCTTCCTGGTGTTCGCCCTTGACCGGCCGATCCCAGACGAGGTCAGCACGGCCAAAGCGCTGCTCAAGCAGATGGCCGGACACGTGCTGGCCCGCGGCATGCTGACCGGCACCTACGAACGCTCATGAGCGGGCTGACACCGCTGTAAGCGCCGCGCCTCGCTGAGTACGCTGGGCAGATGCCACAACGGGTGTTGCGTGAACGCCTGATTGATCTAGAAGTGCCGGGCGAGGATGTCGCGCGCGGTCGGGCGCTGCGAAAGACCGTCCCACGGCGCGCTCTCGCACAGCTGACTCCCTCTCCGCGAACGGCCACCGAGATTCTCGTCGCTCAAAACGCCAGCCGACTACCCGAACTCGTCCCGCTGCGCTTTGCCCGGATGCTGGCCGACCCGTTCTCGTTCTACCGAGGTTCGGCGGCGGTGATGGCTGCCGACCTCGCCGCAAGCCCGTCGACGGGGATCGAAGTCATGTGCTGCGGTGACGCTCACGTGTCGAATTTCGGCATGTACGCCGCTCCGCATCGCTCAATAGTCTTCGACCTGAACGATTTTGACGAGGCCGCAGTCGCACCCGCGGAGTGGGACGTCAAACGCCTCATCACCAGCGCGATCATCGGGGGCCGCCATGCCGGGTACGCCGCCAAGGTCATCCGCCGTTGCGTCGAAGAAGCGTTGGTGGGCTACCAAGCCAGTCTGCAGGCGATGCTCGAGGAGATGAGCGTTCTGGACCGCTACTACCTGCGGGTGGAACCAGAGCACTACACCGGGAAGGTGTCCAAGGGATCGCAGGCTCTGATTCAGAAGACGATATCCCGGGCGCGCACGCGAACCTCGGCGCGTGTCTTCAAACAGATCACCGAGATCGGGCCCGACGGAACACCGCGCCTGCGCGAATCACCGCCGATTCTCCAGCACGTCGACGAGGAGATCGAAGCCCCCCTGGTCGAGTCGGTTGAAGAGTATCTGGCCGCGGTCCCAGCTGACATCGCGCTGCTGTTGTCACACTTTCGCGTAACCGACGTCGCCCTGCGGGTAGTTGGCGTCGGCAGCGTTGGTACCCGGTGTTACTTGGTCATCATGGTCGGCCCCAACGACACACCGATGATCATGCAGATCAAAGAGGCCACTCGATCAGTGCTCGAAGAGTACGGCGGTTGGCGCCAGCCGGACACGTTGACCGCGGCCGTTGAGGCCAAGGGCCAAGGCGTACGCGTCATCGACGGCCAACGAATTCTGCAAGCGATGTCGGATGTGTTCCTCGGGACGACACGCAAAGACGGCCGCGACTACTACGTCCGTCAGTTCCACGACATGAAGGGCACCGTCGAAACGGAAGGCATGTCCCCTTCTACATTTCGTGATTACGTCACTGCATGCGCGGTTCTGCTGGCGCGGGCGCACTCGCAGAGCGCGAATGCGTCGATACTGCGCGGATACGTCGGCAATAGTGACAACGTGCACGGTGCGGTCGCCGCGTGGTCGTACGAATACGCCGACAAGTCGCTCGACGACTTCCACCAACTGCGCGCTGCGGCCGCGGCTGGTGACATCGAAGTCGCCGACGATCCTGTCCGATAGCGGCCTCTAGTCCTCCGGCACGTCGCGCTCGATCGCATCGAGCCACGCTTGGGCCGACATGTCCGAGGGGGCGCGCCAGTCCCCCCTCGGCGACAGCGACCCCCCGTGGGACACCTTGGGCCCGTTGGGCAGCGCCGACCGTTTGAACTGGCTGAACGAGTAGAAACGCTGCACGAAGATCTGCAGCCAGTGCCGGATCTCCTTGAGCGAGTAGGACGGCCGCTTGCTTTCCGGATATCCCGGCGGCCAGTTGCCTTGATCGGCATCGTTCCACGCATGCCATGCCAAGAAGGCGACCTTCGACGGCCGGAAGCCGTAGCGGAGGATCTGGAACAGCGAGAAATCTTGCAGCGCAAAGGGACCGACCTTCGCTTCGCTGCTCTGCAACTCCTCTTCTTCGCCGGTGGGCACGAGTTCGGGGGTGATCTCGGTGTCCAGCACCGACTGCAACACCGCGTCCACATCCGGCGGGAACTGGTTCGAGGAGATGACCCAGCGGATCAAGTGCTGAATCAGCGTCTTGGGCACACCTGCGTTGACGTTGTAGTGCGACATCTGATCGCCGACACCGTAAGTGGACCAGCCCAGTCCGAGCTCGGAGAGATCACCGGTGCCCAAAACGATGCCGCCGCGCTGATTGGCCAGGCGGAACAGGTAATCCGTGCGCAGCCCGGCCTGGACGTTCTCGAACGTGACGTCGTAGACCTTCTCGCCACGCGAGAACGGATGGTCCATCTCCGCGAGCATCAGCTTCGCAGTCTCGGTGATGTCGATTTCGGCAAAGGTGACACCGAGCGCGCGGCAGAGCTCGACTGCATTGCGTTTGGTGCGCTCTCCAGTGGCGAAGCCGGGCAAGGTGAACGCCAAAATGTCGCTGCGCGGCCGGTCTTCTCGGTCCATCGCGCGCGCAGCGACGATCAATGCGTGCGTTGAGTCGAGCCCGCCGGAAATCCCGATCACGACTTTCGGGAAGTGCAACGCGCGCAGCCGCTGCTCGAGCCCGGCGACCTGAATGCTGTAGGCCTCGTAACAGTCCTGCTGCAACCGATTCGGATCGGCGGGCACGAACGGGAACCGCTCGACCTCGCGGTGCAGGCCGATATCACCGGCCGGTGGGTCCACCCGAAACTCGATCCGCCGGAACGACTCCGCGACAGCCCGGTGGTGGCGCCGGTTGTCGTCAAACGTGCCCATCCGCAACCGCTCTGCGCGAAGCAGCTCGAGGTCGATGTCGGCGATGCTGCGGCGCTCGCCCTTGGGGAAGCGCTCCGACTGGGCAAGCATGACGCCGTTCTCCCAGATCATGGTCTGGCCGTCCCAGGCCAGGTCGGTCGTCGACTCGCCTTCTCCGGCAGCGGCATACACGTAGGCGGCCAGGCAGCGCAGCGACGCCGAACGGGCCAGTAGCGAGCGGTCGTCGGCGCGGCCGATCGTGATCGGGCTGCCGGACAGGTTGGCCAGCACTGTCGCGCCCGCCAGTGCCGCTTCAGCGCTGGGTGGGACCGGCACGAACATGTCCTCGCAGATCTCGACGTGCAGGACGAAGCCGGGCAGATCGGACGCCGCGAACAACAGATCCGCGCCAAACGGTGCTGCCAGGCCGGCGATCCGGATGGTCCCGCGCTCATCGTCGCCGGGTGCGACCTGGCGACGCTCGTAGAACTCGCGGTAGGTCGGTAGGTACGACTTGGGTGCGACACCGAGCACGACGCCGCGGTGGATCACCACGGCGGTGTTGTAGATGCGATGTCGGTAACGCAGTGGAGCGCCGACTACCAGCACGGGCAACAGATCGGCAGAAGCGGAGACGATATCGACCAGGGCGTGTTCGACGGCGTCCAGCAGCACGTCCTGCAGCAGGATGTCCTCGATGGAGTAGCCGGACAACGTCAACTCGGGGAAAACCGCCAGCGCGACACCGTCGTCGTGGCATTGCCTGGCCAACCGCAGAACCGAGTCGGCGTTGGCCGCGGGGTCGCCGATCGACGCGTGGTGTGTACACGCGGCGACGCGGGCGAAGCCCTGGCTGTAGGCGTTGTAGAAGTCCATTGCCTCTCTATTGTCGCCCAGCCGGCGCCAAAACCGGTGGATCGGGTGCCTCAGCTACACGAGCGCTTGTGGCGTGACGAGGAATTTCTCCCCGGTGGCACGCTTGACGTAGGCGTTGAACGCGTCGGGCCTGAGCATTCCGGCGAGCGACACTTCCCGGGTATAGGCACTGGCGAAGGTCGTGGTGAGCTCCGCCGCCACCCTGTTTCGGAGCCGTCCGATGGTCTCGGCGCCGGCGTTCTGCAGGAAGTAGGTGAGCAGCCACCCGCCGATACCCCACGCCATGCCGAAGTTTCTGACCAAGGTCGTCGGGCTCGTGTCGAGCCCGCCATAGATATACACCTGCTTGTGCACGGTCGATCCGTACCGCGAGTACTCCGCAGCGGTCGAGCTCGCCGCCTTCTCCATGCCGTTGAGGATCTGACTGGCCAGCGTCCCACCGCCGGTGGCGTCGAACGCAATGGTTGCCGACGTCGCTGCGAGGGCCTCGGTGAGATCCGTCTCGAACGAGGGCGACGCCGAATTGCAGACGTGCACTGCGCCGAGCGAACGCAGTAACTCCTCTTGGTCGGGCTTGCGCACGATGTTGACCAGCGGTACGTCATCCTTCGCGCAGAGCTTGACCAGCATCTGGCCGAGGTTCGACGCCGCAGCCGTGTGCACCAGCGCTGAATGACCCTCGTGGCGCATGGTTTCCAGCATCCCGAGCGCGGTCAGGGGATTGACGAAGGACGACGCCCCGTCCTCGGCGGTGGCGCCGTCGGGCAAGACGAGGCATGCGGAAGCATCAACCGCTCGGTACTGCGCGTACATCGCACCGCCGGCGATCCCGACCACTTTCCCCAGGAGTGCCTGCGCCGCTGGCGACGACCCCGCGGCCACGACGGTGCCGGCACCCTCATTGCCCACGGGAAGTGATTGGTCGACGCGAGCAGACAGCGCGTCCAACACCTTCGCTCCCAGCGGTGCAGTGACGATGGGCCGCTCCGGTGTTCCCGCCACGGTCGCCGTCGTCATGTCCGCGCCCGGGATGAGGACCCCCAGATCCGACGGGTTGATTGGCGAGGCCTCGACGCGCACCAACACCTCGTTGGGAGCGGGCGTCGGGACCGGAACGTCGCGCAGGGAGAGCTCCAGCGTGCCCTGCGATGTCACCAACGAGCGCAATTCCAGTGCTTGATCGGGCAAATCTGTCATGGGGCCGCCTCGTTCCTGTTGTGGGATGCTCTCGACGGTAGGAACCCGCAAAGCTGTCACAGATCTTCCCGCTTGGTCTTTGAGTGCATCTGCCCGGCCCGCCTGCGCTGAATCCGTACCCTCGAATGGGTGACGGCAGGGCATGCGGAATCTCCGGAGTTGATCGCCTTGCTGGCCGGTCGCCGGGTCGCCGTGCTGACCGGAGCGGGGATGTCCACCGACTCCGGCATACCGGACTACCGCGGGCCCGATTCGCCGCCGAGCAATCCCATGACGATTCGCCAGTTCACCTCCGACCCGGTGTTCCGGCAGCGGTACTGGGCGCGCAACCACGTCGGCTGGCGCCACATGAACGACACCCAGCCCAATGCCGGGCATCGCGCGGTGGCCGCACTCGAGCGCCACGGCGTGGTCAACGGCGTCATCACTCAGAACGTCGATTTGCTGCACACCAAAGCCGGCAGCCGCGACGTGATCAACCTGCACGGCACCTACGCGCAGGTGATCTGCCTGAGTTGTGGGCATTCCATGAGCCGCGCTGCGCTGGCTAAGGAACTGGACGTGCTGAATCCCGGTTTTACCGAACGAGTCGAGGCTGTCGGCGGCTTGGCGGTGGCTCCAGACGCGGACGCCGTCGTCGAGGACACCGCGGCGTTTCGCTACCTTGACTGCGCATCGTGCGGTGGCATGCTCAAACCCGATATCGTGTATTTCGGTGAGAGCGTGCCTAAAGATGTTGTTCGACAGGCTTTTTCACGTGTCGAGGATGCCGACGCACTGTTGGTCGCCGGTTCGTCGCTGACGGTGTTCTCCGGCTACCGGTTCGTGCGTCATGCTGCGGCGCGGGGTATCCCGGTCGCCATCGTCAACCGCGGACCCACCCGCGGCGACGACCTGGCCACCGTCAAAGTCGATGGCGGCTGCTCGGAATTGCTGACGCTGCTATCCGAGGAGCTCGCGGCGGCGTCAGTTCGCTGACGCTAGCTTGCGTTGCGATCCACCGTCACCGCCACCTTGCCTACTACGCCGTGGCCCGCCTTCAGCGACTCCAGCCCCGCACTGATGGCTTCGACGGTGCTGTCGATGGTCTGGCTGATGTGCGGGACCACAAGCCCCTGCGCCGCCCACTGCATCGCCAGATGCATCCCGCGCCGGAGCAACGCGCGCGCGTCGCTGTCGAGCGTGGCGGGTTCCGAAAAATAGCGCAGCAGATTGACGTTGACATGTTTCGCGTCGCGCTCGGCAAGGATGGCATCGACGGGGCTGTCCGTTTCGACCAGGCGTGTCGTCTTGCCGGGGCCGACGCCGAGCACGATCCAGCTGCCGCCTCGCCGGACCGATTTCGCGCTCTCGATAAAGCCTTGCTCGCTGTAGGTGGCGTCGTAGACGAGGTCAACGCCCTCGCCACCGGTCAGCGTGGCGATCTCCGCGGCGATGTCGTCGCGCTTGTAATTGAAAACGTGGTGGGCGCCGCTCTGCCGGGCCAGGGCGATTGATTGCGGCGTGCTGCCGCTGCTGATGACGAGTCCGGCCCCTAGGGCTCGCGCCGCCATCTGCACCGCAAGATGCCCGACGCCTCCCCCGCCGCCGGGGATGTAGACCGTGTTACCGGGCTGCAGCAGCGGGTACAGACCCGCGAAAGCCGACAGGAAGGCCATCGGAAGCGCCGCCGCATCGCGGAAGCTCAGCGATGGCGCCTTGCGAGCGGTAAGGAATTGCGGTGCAAGGGCGTAGCTGTCCTCGGTTCCGCTCTCGCCGGCGATCCAGCCGCCGTCACCGTTCAGATCGGCCATCGCCGCCACTGCGTCACCGACGGCTAGGCCACTGACTGCGCTGCCCACGGCGACCACCACACCAGCGAGGTCAAGTCCGAGGGCGACGGGCGGCGTACGCCCCATGAAGTTCAGGTCGGCCAACTTGTACTCCAGTGGGTTGAGCGACGAGGCGGCCACGCGGATCAGCACGTGATCGGCGCCCGGCCGCGCGACGGGAACACGCACCGCTTCCAGCGGTAGCCCGGCTCGGTCTCGTGTGTACCCGACACCGAGGAACGTCTCCGGAATCTTCTGAGCCTGGTTCACTGCACTGACGTTTCTGCTCATGACTCGGTGAGCGCCGTGGGCACGGGCGCATCCAAGATGGCTAGCAGCGCCGCAAGCTTGCGATCCAATTCGATTCCCACCGCGGTGATTTCCGGTGTGTCAAAGCTGGCGAACCGGGTGCTGGGTTGGTCCACGGTGAACCACGTGACGCCGTGCTCGTCTTCCACTATGGCGGTACGCAAGGGCGCATACAGCAGGATCGCCGGGTTGTAGCGGTACATCTTTTCCGCGATGGTGTGGTTGCCCATCAGGTACTCGACACAACGGCCGCGGTCTCCGGCCAAACTCATCAGCGACGTGAAGTCGTGGGACCAATAAAGAATGAAGTCATGTGGCGCGTTCTCAGCGGTGGCCTCTAGAACGGTCTGCCAGTCGACGCCCCGCTCGACGAAAGAGTCGAACCGTGCGCGCTGGAACACCGGCACCGCTTGCTCGTAGCGATGCCTGAACCCATCGAACGAGTCGTCGATACGAATTGCCAACCGGTCGACCTGGTGCGAGGTCGTCTCAACCGATCCGTCAACTAATTGAGTCATGGCGTCTCTCGTTTCTTGTCGTTCGCGAAAGTCATGCGGCCCTGATGCCCAATTCGGCTAGCCTGTCGCGGTTTTCCTCAAGCCACTCACGTTCGTGACCGGGCTCGGGAATGAACAATCCGGCGTCGATCACGTTTGTCGGATCGATCTCGGTCACCGAGATCCATAGCTCGGCTTCCGGCTGGCCCGAGTTCCGTGTCCAGATCTGCGCGAGCTCACGCAGCATTGCTCGCCGTGTTTCGAGATCACGTCCGTGGCGGTTGATGGCGAGAATCAACGACTGCGTCGCGGGCTTACCGGCCGAGAAGCAGTCGCCTTCCGGCAACTCGTGGAACAGAACCTTGACCCAAGACGCCGGTGCGCCGGTGACGTTGCAGTACAAGCTGGTCATCTCGTCGGCGATGTTGGCCTTTGCGGACGCGGTCAGCAGCCCTTTCGGGCTGTAGCACTGGTAGATGGGCATCTCGAGTCCTTACTATGTCGGTCGTCATACTTACTGATAACAGCGACGCTACAACTGTGCTCCTGCACTGTCAACAAATATGTATGATGGACGACATGCCAAAGAGGACCGATAGCAAGGAGCGCATGGTCGCCGCGGCGCGCCGGCTGTTTCGCGAACACGGCTATCTCGGCACGGCGTTGTCGGACGTGATCACCAAGAGCGCCGCCCCGCGCGGGTCGATCTACTTCCACTTCCCCGGCGGCAAGGAGGAACTCGGCACCGAGGTCACCCTCCTGCACGCCGCCGACCGCATCGCGCACATCAACCGCGCGGCGGCCGCCGCCACCACCGCGGCGCAACTGATCGAGGTCTTCATGGGCCGCGAACGCGACGACCTGGTGGCCAGCGGCTACCGCGAGGGATGCGCGGTGGCTCCCATCGTCATCGAGTCGACGCCCGCTTCCGATCAGCTCAGCGACGCAACCCGACGCGCCTTCCAGGATCTGATCACGACGCTGGCCGCGCGCTTCGCCGACAAGGGCCTCTCACAAGAGAGGGCCGTAGAGCTGGCCACCAATGTGTGGACCAGCACGGAGGGTGCGCTCATTGTCAGCCGCGCGCTACGCAGCCCCGAGCCATTCGACGCGGCCATCGCCCTACTCACCGTGGCGGCCAATGACTCGTACGACGAGGCTGGCAGCGGCCATTAGAACGTGCAGGGCATGCTACGGATGCCGTGAATGAAGTTGCCGGCCACGAACACGGGTTCGCCGGCATGGATGTCCGGCAGCTGATGCAGCAACTCACCGAAGATTGCCCGCAGCTGCGCCCTGGCCAGGTTCGCGCCCAGGCAGAAGTGCACGCCGCCGCCGCCGAAGCCGACATGGGGATTGGGGTTGCGACTCAGGTCAAGGCGCTCAGGATGCTCGAACACGTCGGTGTCGTAGTTGCCCGAGGAGTAGAACATCACGACCTTCTCCCCGGCGCGGATGGCCTGGCCGCCGATCTCGACATCCTTTGCGGCCGTGCGGCGGAACGTCATCACCGGGCTGGCCCAGCGGATGAACTCTTCGACCGCTGTGCCGATGCGATTGTCGAAATCCTCCAGCAGCCAGGCCCGTTGGTCGGGATAGTCGGTGAGGGCCTTCAGCGCGTGACTGGTGGTCTGGCGGGTGGTGTCGTTTCCGGCCACGGTGAGCAAGACGAAGAACGCGGCGACGTCAGCGTCGGCCAGCTTGTCACCGTCCACTTCGGCGGTCACCAGGCTGGTGAACAAGTCGTCGCCGGGGTGCTCGCGGCGCTCCGCAGCTAGGGCGCCGGCCACCTGGTGCACGTAGGTCTGCGCCTCGAACAACACCTCCAGCGGGTGGCGGCCGTTCAGGTACTCCGGGTCGCCCGACGAGACCATGGCATCCGCCGCGTGCGCCAGCTTCTGGCGCTCGGACTCGGGGATGCCGACCATGTCCGAGAGCGTGCGAATCGGCAGCTCTTTGGCGCAGAGGTCGACGAAATCGGCACCGCTGCCGGCGGCTTTGAGTTCTTCGACGATGGTCTTGGCGTTCGCCTTGATCGAGTCTTCAATGCGCCGGACCTGGCGCGGGGTGAATGCGGCGCTGACGAGTTTGCGCAGGAACGTGTGCCGCGGCGGGTCCATGGCAAGGAAGGACTGCGACGCTTCGAGGAGCTCCTCCGGGAAGTTCTCGAACATGACGCCCTTGCCGGACAGAAACGACTCGTTGTCGCGGCTGATCGCGACGATGTCGTCACGGCGGGTCACCGCCCAGTAGCCGGGGTCACTGGGGTCGGGAAGCATGGCGTCTTCGACCGGCGGATGCCAGCTGACCGGCCGAGCGGCCCGCAGCTCGGCGAACGACTCTTCCCGCTCCTGCGCGCTGGTCGACCAGAAGGCGCGGGATGACAGGTCGATGGGGTCGTAGGCGCGGGGGGTGGCGGCCGTCGCTGTCATGCGGAATCCTCCATCGGCTATGACGCCGGTCACAGGTTCGGGACACCGACGACTCTAGGACTAGACAGAGTGTCTAGTCAAGGTGTCATACTGCTGGCATGCCGTCAGTCACCCGTAAGCCGCAAGCCAAGCGGCAAGAGCGACGTGAGCAGATCGAGCGTCGGTTACTCGACGCCACCGAGCGCCTGATGCGCGACGGCGCGAGCTTCACCGAGCTCAGCGTGGACCGGCTGTCCACCGAAGCCGCGATGTCGCGGGCCAGTTTCTACATCTACTTCGAGGACAAAGGCCACCTGCTGCGCCGGCTGGCCGGCCAAGTCTTCGCCGATCTCGCCGAAAGCGCCGAACGCTGGTGGGGTGTGGCGTGGCGACACGATCCCGATGACGTGCGCGCCGGGATGGCCGCCATCATCGCCAGCTACCGACGACATCAACCGGTGCTGGTAGCGCTGAACGAGATGGCTGCCTACGACTCGTTGGTCGGTGCGACCTACCGCAATCTGTTGACAGCTATCACCGGGCGATTGGCCCGTGTCATCGAGGACGGCCAGGCCGATGGCTCAATCCGTCGCGAGCTGCCGGCACCGACCACGGCAAGTGCACTCACCTGGATGGTCGAGCGAACCTGCCAACAGAACCTGCCGAGTAACCCACCCGAATACGATGCTGAGCTCGCCACGACCTTGACCCAAATCGTCTGGGGTGCTTTGTATTTGAAGCCGACGGCAACCTAGACGGCCACCAGATCGTCGGCGTGCACGGCGGGACGACGCAGCTCGGCGGGTAACTCCGAGGTTGACCGGCCGATCATGGTGGCCAGCTCGGCGGCGTCGTAGGCGACGACCCCGCGAGCCACCAGGGCCTCGTCCGGTCCGGTCAAGTCGACAACGTCGCCGCCGTGAAATCGACCGGACAGCGCGGTGATTCCCGCTGGTAACAGTGAACGGCGTTGGCCCAGAACGGCACTCACCGCACCCTGGTCGAGGGTGAGCGCACCGGCGGATTCAGCGGCGTAGCGCACCCAGAACCGGCGCGCCGACATGCGGTTGGGCCGCGCGGCGAACACGGTGCCCACCGAAGCATCCGCCAGTGCCGCTTCGGCGTTGGCGGCGGCGGCCAGCAGCACGGGCACGCCGGCATCGGCGGCCAGCAGCGCCGCCGACACCTTGGACGCCATCCCGCCGGTGCCCAGGTGGCTGCTCTGCCCCGCGATCACGCCTTCCAGGTCGGCCGGCCCGGAAACCTCTGGGATGAAGTGTGTTTGGTCGGACTTGCGCGGGTCGGAGTCGTAGAGACCGTCGATATCGCTGAGCAGTACCAGCGCGTCGGCGCCGACCAGGTGCGCCACCAGTGCCGAAAGCCGGTCGTTGTCGCCGAACCGGATTTCGTTGGTGGCCACGGTGTCGTTCTCGTTGACGATCGCCACCGCGTGCAGAGCGCGCAACCGGTCCAGCGTGCGCTGGGCGTTGGTGTGCTGCACCCGCATCGAAATGTCGTGCGCGGTCAGCAGGACCTGACCGACGCTGCGCTGATAGCGGGCGAATGCGCTACTCCACGCGTTGACCAGCGCCACCTGTCCGACACTTGCCGCGGCCTGCTTGGTGGCCAAGTCGGCGGGACGCTTGGTCAGTCCCAGCGGCTCGATGCCGGCGGCGATAGCCCCCGACGACACGATGATGACGTCGGAGCCCGCTTTCATGCGGGCCTCGATGGCGTCGACCAGTCCGGCGAGCCGGCCGGTGTCGAACATGCCGGTCGGAGTCGTCAGCGCGGTGGTCCCGACCTTGACGACGACGCTGCGTGCCGTCCGAACAGCCTCGCGCGCAGCGCTAGTCATGCGAGTCGCCGGTGGTGCGGCGTTGCCGTCGGGCCGCCTTACGCTCGTCGGCGCCGACTCGGTCGGTATTTTCCAGGCGCGTGTCCGTGCCGCGTCGCGACATCACGGTGTCGATGCCGGACGGCGTCTGCGGCTCCCAGTCGAACGTGACATCGCCGATGGTGACCGCGCAGCCTGGCCGTGCGCCGAGCCGCACCAGCTCTTCTTCGACACCCAGCCGGGCCAGCCGGTCACCGAGATATCCGACCGCTTCGTCGTTCTCGAAGCTGGTCTGGGCGACCCAGCGTTCGGGCCGCCGGCCGCGGACCACAAACCCGCCGTGCCCATCCGATTCCACCGTGAAGCCGGACTCGTCGACGGGCACTGGGCGAATCACCGGCCGTCGCGGCACCAGCACCGGTTGCGCAGCCTGGTATTCGGCGACCATGTCGGCAAGCCCGAATATCAATGGCTGCAGTCCTTCTCGGGCAACCGTGGAAACAACGAACACCGGCCAGCCGCGCTCGGCGATTTCGTCACGGACGAACTCGGCCATCTCACGGGCCTCCGGTACATCAATCTTGTTGAGCACCACCGCGCGCGGGCGCTCGACGAGGTCGACCAGGATCGAATCCCCTTGCAGCGTAGGCGTGTAGGCGGCCAGCTCGGCTTCCAGCGCGTCGATGTCGGAGATCGGGTCGCGGCCCGGTTCCGCGGTGGCGCAGTCGACAACGTGCACCAGCACCGCACACCGCTCGATGTGGCGCAGGAAGTCCAAACCCAGGCCGCGGCCTTGTGACGCGCCGGGGATCAGGCCCGGCACGTCGGCGACGGTGAACGTCCGCTCCCCCGCCGACACCACCCCGAGGTTGGGAGCCAGCGTGGTGAACGGGTAGTCGGCGATCTTCGGCTTGGCCGCCGAGATCGCCGACACCAGTGAGGATTTGCCCGCCGATGGGAATCCGATCAAGCCGATATCGGCGACGGTTTTGAGTTCGAGGGTGAGGTCGCGGGCCTCGCCCTTCTCGCCGAGCAGGGCGAATCCGGGTGCCTTGCGGGCCCGCGATGCGAGCGCGGCATTGCCCAGCCCGCCGCGACCTCCGGCGGCGGCTTCGAATCGCGTACCCGCACCGACAAGGTCGGCGAGCATGCGGCCGTCTTCGTCGAGCACCACCGTGCCGTCGGGAACCTTGATCTCCAGATCGGGGCCTGCGGCGCCGGCGCGGTTACCGCCCATCCCCTGCTTGCCCGACGCGGCGTCGACATGCGGATGGAAGTGAAAGTCGAGCAGGGTGTGCACCTGCGGGTCGACGACCAGCACGATGCTGCCGCCGCGGCCACCGTTGCCGCCGTCGGGTCCACCGAGGGGCTTGAATTTCTCGCGATGGACCGAGGCGCAACCATTTCCGCCGGAGCCTGCCCGCGTATGGATGACGACTCGGTCGACAAACCGGGGAGGCATCGGAATTCCTCTTACTCTTCGAGGGTGAGGCTAGTGCGGCCTCACGCTCGCGACGCTCAGTCGGTCGACGACGCGGCCGAGACGATGTTGACCGTCTTGCGTCCGCGCTTGACACCGAACTCGACGGCACCGGCCGCCTTGGCGAACAACGTGTCGTCGCCGCCACGGCCGACGTTGACGCCGGGGTGGAAGTGCGTGCCGCGCTGGCGGACGATGATCTCGCCGGCCTTGACGACCTGGCCGCCGAACCGCTTGACGCCCAGTCGCTGCGAGTTTGAATCGCGGCCGTTACGTGAGCTGGAAGCGCCCTTCTTGTGTGCCATGTTTTGTCGCCTCCGCTACTTGATGCCGGTGACCTTCAGGACCGTCAGCTGCTGACGGTGACCCTGACGCTTGTGATAGCCGGTCTTGTTCTTGAACTTGTGGATACGGATCTTGGGGCCTTTGGTGTGCTCGAGCACCTCACCGGTCACCGCGACCTTGGCCAGCGCGGCGGAGTCGGAGGTGACGCTGGCACCGTCGACGACCAGCGCGACCGGCAGCGACACCTTGGCGCCGGGCTCGGAGTCGAGCTTCTCGACCTTGACGACGTCACCAACGGCAACTTTGTACTGCTTACCGCCGGTCTTGACGATTGCGTAGGTCGCCATGGTTACGTCTACCTCATCCTCTGGTTCTGCTGGTTCGTACTGGTTCGTGCGGGCGTCGCGCAGCCAAAAGGTGCGCGGGCTGGTCTGGGAGTGTCGGCCAAAACCGGTCAGCGGGCCTGTCGACAACTGGTCAAGGGTACGTGACCAGCGGCTACAGGGTCAAACCGGCTAGTCAATCGTCGTGCACCGGCGGACCGGCCGGTCGTGCCGCGGCCCGGCGCCGACGGGGTCGCTCATAAGGCACGGTGACGGCGGCGACACGGGGCTCGGGTGTCTCGTCGGAGTCCTCGTCGTCTTCGTCGTCGTCGTCCTCGTCATCCTCATCGTCGTCTTCGTCGCTGTCGTCGTCATCGTCGTCGAGGTCGTCGTCATCTAGGTCGTCATCGTCGAGATCGACCTGGTCGGTGTCGTCGTCAGCATCGTCTTCGTCGTCGGCGTCTTCGTCGTCAGCGTCGTCGTCACTGTCGCCGAAGTCGTCGTCCAGGTCTTCTTCCACCGCCTGCCGCGCAACCTGCTTTTGCAGCTGCTCGTCGGACTCGGCGTCCTCCCGGGCCTGATCGTCGATCACTTCTTCCTCGTGATCGGTGTGCGCGGACTCGTCGGTTTCGTCGTCATGGCGACCATTGGCCGCGGCCATGGCCTTGAACATCGGGTGCTCGGCCGCGTGGGCGGGCACCTTGGCGACCGCCGGTTCTTCGACCTTGCCCTTCTTGGACCGCCGGCCGCGCCGGCCGCCGCCCGACTCCGATTTGCGGCCGTTCGCCGGTGCGGAGTCGACGGGATCGGCGTGCAGCATGATCCCGCGGCCGCTGCAGTGCGGACACGTGGTGGAGAACGCCTCGATCAGCCCGGTTCCGAGCTTCTTGCGGGTCAGCTGCACTAGCCCCAGCGAGGTCACCTCGGACACCTGGTGGCGGGTGCGATCGCGCGCCAGCGCCTCGGTCAGCCGGCGCAGCACCAGGTCGCGGTTGGATTCGAGCACCATGTCGATGAAGTCGATGACGACGATGCCGCCGATGTCGCGCAGCCGCAGCTGACGCACGATCTCCTCGGCCGCCTCCAGGTTGTTCTTGGTGACGGTTTGCTCGAGGTTGCCACCGGACCCGGTGAACTTGCCGGTGTTGACGTCGACGACGGTCATCGCCTCGGTTCGGTCGATCACCAGGGTGCCGCCGGAGGGCAGCCAGACCTTGCGGTCCATCGCCTTGGCCAGTTGCTCGTCGATGCGGTGCACCGCGAACACGTCGGGGCCCGCCACGCCCTCGGCGGATTCCGCCGGCTCATACTTGTTGAGCTTCGAAACAAGCTCGGGCGCAACCGAACTGACGTATTCGTTGATGGTGGTCCAGGCGTCCTCACCGGACACGATCAGCTTGCCGAAGTCTTCGTTGAACAGGTCGCGGATGACCTTGACCAGAACGTCGGGCTCCTCGTAGAGCGCGACCGCGGCGCCGGCCGCTTTTTCCTTGGTCTGCTGCGCGCGCTCGGCGATCTCGGTCCACCGCTCCTGCAGCCGGTTGACGTCGCCGCGGATGTCTTCCTCCTTGACGCCCTCTGAGGCGGTCCGGATGATCACGCCGGCATCCGATGGCACGACCTCCTTGAGGATCTCCTTGAGCCGCTGGCGTTCGGTGTCGGGAAGTTTGCGGCTGATGCCGGTCGACGATGCGCCCGGCACGTAGACCAAATAGCGTCCGGCCAGCGACACCTGCGTGGTCAGCCGGGCGCCCTTGTGGCCGACCGGGTCCTTGCTGACCTGAACGACGACGTA
>Ga0209113_1000069_pt1 | contig 21319 bp, 9 predicted proteins | sample TexAe_RefH0_O1_FD_187951 | JGI IMG/M metagenome (GOLD analysis project Ga0209113, IMG submission 187951) | Forest soil microbial communities from Davy Crockett National Forest, Groveton, Texas, USA - Texas A ecozone_RefH0_O1 (SPAdes) (version 2) | ecosystem: Environmental > Terrestrial > Soil >... | reverse complement strand
TCGACCGAAGGCCCGATCTGCCCAGCGGCAAGGGTCTGGTTATCGCCGAGGGTGTGTTCGTCGTGCAGCGGATGCTGGCATCGCCGTTTGTGCCGTTGGCGTTTCTCGGCACCGACCGTCGACTCGCCGAACTCAGGGCGGATCTGGCCGGCAACACCGCGCCGTACTACCGCGTTTCAGCGGAGGTGATGGCGCAGGCGGTCGGCTTTCACCTCAACCGCGGGGTGCTTGCCGCGGCACGCCGGGCACCCGAGCGCACTGTCGCAGACGTGATCGACGGCGCCAAAACCGTGGCCGTGCTCGAGGGAGTCAACGATCACGAAAACCTGGGCTCGATCTTCCGCAACGCGGCCGGGCTCGACGTCGACGCCGTCGTGTTCGGCAGCGGCTGCGCCGATCCGCTGTACCGGCGTGCGGTGCGCGTCTCGATGGGGCACGCCCTGCTGGTGCCGTTTGCCCGCGCAGCGGACTGGCCGAACGACTTGAAGGCGCTGCAGGAGCGCGGGTTTCGGCTGCTGGCAATGACCCCGGAATCCAGCTCCACCACGCTTCCGGCGGCGATGACGACGGTGCGTGAGGACCGGGTCGCGATCCTGGTCGGCGCCGAAGGGTCCGGCCTGAGTTACGCCGCGATGAAAGCGAGCGATCTGCGGGTGCGCATCCCGATGTCGCGCGGCACCGACTCGCTCAATGTCGCCACTGCGGCCGCGCTGGCGTTCTACGAGCGGGCTAGGCTCGGCTGATGGCCGACGAATCCACGCCCTGGGCAACGGGTTTGACCGTCGCCGGGGTCGTCGCCGCGGCCACCGCGGTAGCTGTCGTGGTGCTGAGCCTCGGCCTGATCCGGGTGCACCCGTTGCTGGCCGTCGGACTGAATGTCGTTGCGGCCGGCGGCCTGGCGCCGACGCTGTGGGGGTGGCGGCACACGCCGGTGCTGCGCTGGCTGGTGCTAGGGGCAGGAGTGGGCGTGACGGGTGCGTGGCTGGCGCTAGTAGCGATGGCCCTTTAACGCTGCCCGCTGGAGCGAACCCCCAGCAGCACGTCTTCCCATGCCGGCACGGCCGGCTTGGTGCGGCGGCTGCGGGTCGGCTCGGCCTTATGTTCTGCGGCCGGGGTCTCGACGGGCGCGGGTGCCGGCTCGTCGAAGTCGAGTTGGGCGACCGGCGCAACCGGCCGCAGCAGCGGACGGTCGAAGTTCGGATCGATCAGCTCACTGGCCGGATCATCCACCGCGGTGACGGTCCCGCCGTGCGAGCCCGGGCAGAACCGGAAATGCGCGAGGTTGTCCGAGCGACCGGCCTTCCAGCCAAGCTGGACAGTCCAGCGGCCGTCCTCGTTGCGCCAAGCGTCCCAGGTTGCGCTGTCCGGGTTCAGGCCGCGCGCCATCAGCGACGAGGTGACCGTCTCCAACAGCGTCAGCACCGACGGCCCGTCGGTGAGCACCGGATGGGCGGCAGTTGCCAACTCGGCGGCACGGGCGCGCTCCAGCAATACCGGGTGGGCGAACCGCTCAACCCGTGCGATATCCACCCCCGCAGACTCAGCAAGCTGCTCGACCGAAGCACCCGCCCGGATGCGGGACTGAATCTCCTTGGGACGCAACATGCTGTTGACCTCGATGTCGATATGGGTTTGATTCACCCGGGCCCCGTCGCCGCGCACCGCCGCACGCAATCGGTCGTCGACGCGGATCTTGAACTTGTCCGCGGGGTCGTCACCCTCGCAGATGATGTGTTTGCCGCCGACATCGAGTCCGACGATCTTGAGTTCCCGCATGGTGTCTCCTCGCAGGCTCCTCGCAGACCAGCACGCCAGGCCTGTCAAGGGCGAACTCTAACCCAGGCGCGCGCCGCAGCCGGGCTCGACACGCGGTGATACCTGGGGGTTTTTCGATGTGCTTGCTAGAGCCGCTCGACGACCCAGTCGATGCATTCGATGAGCGCGCTGACGTCGTCAGGCTCGACGGCGGGGAACATCGCGACCCGCAGCTGGTTGCGTCCGAGTTTGCGGTAGGGCTCCACATCGACGATGCCGTTGGCCCGCAATACCTTCGCCACTGCCGCGGCGTCGACGTCGTCGTTGAAGTCGATGGTGCCCACAACTTGGGAACGCAGCTTCGGGTCGGCGACGAACGGCGTCGTGTACGGGCGGTCCTGCGCCCAGGTGTACAGCCGCCCCGAGGAGTCGGCGGTGCGCTTGACCGCCCAGTCCAGTCCGCCGTTGCCCAACAGCCAGTCGAGCTGCTCGGCCAGCAGCACCAGCGTCGCAATCGCCGGGGTGTTGTAGGTCTGGTTCTTGAGGCTGTTGTCCACCGCGATCGGCAGCGACAGGAAGTCGGGCACCCAGCGGTTCGACTCGGCGATGGCCTCGATCCGGCTCAGCGCCGCCGGGCTCAGGACCGCCAGCCACAGGCCGCCATCGCTGGCGAAGTTCTTCTGCGGCGCGAAGTAGTAGGCGTCGGTTTCCGAGATGTCGACCGGCAGACCGCCGGCGCCGGACGTGGCGTCGATGACGATCAGCGCATCGCCGGCGTCGCGCGGCCGCGCGACAGGCACCGCGACACCTGTCGAGGTCTCGTTGTGCGCCCAGGCAATCACGTCGACGGAGGGATCGCCGTGCGGCTCGGGTGCGCTGCCCGGATCGGCCTTGACGATGATCGGGTCGCCGATGAACGGGTTCTTGGCCACCGACGACGCGAATTTGGAGCTGAATTCGCCGTAGCTCAGGTGCAGAGACCGCTTGTCGATCAACCCGAACGCCGCGGCGTCCCAGAACGCCGTCGCCCCGCCATTGCCCAGCACCACCTCATAGCCGTCGGGCAGCGAGAAGAACTCGCGCAGCCCGCTGCGCACCCGGCCGACCAGATCTTTGACCGGCGCCTGCCGGTGTGACGTGCCAAAAAGCGCGGCGGCGCTGGTGGAAAGAGCCTGCAGTTGTTCGGGTCGGACCTTCGACGGACCGGATCCAAAGCGTCCATCGCTGGGTTTGATGTTGTCGGGGATCGTGAGCGGGTCGGCCATACTCACCAGGTTAGTGACCCGGCTGAGGCTGACATTCAGGCGGTAGGGCCCTCGGCGCCGATGTGAAATGGGTCACAGTGCACATATGTTCACGGGTGGGCCACATTGCCCGTTTGGGGTCTAGTAAGTTCCTGATACCTTCGGTACTGTGTTGGACATAGCACGTCCAAATGTAAACCTCATTGGGGAGGCCAGGCATGGCTCAGGCGGGATCCGCCCAGAAGCGGGCACGGACCAAGTTGGTGCGCCGCTGGCGCAACAACATGGAGGTTCAGGACGACCCCAAATACGTGGAGATGCTGAACACGCTCTCCGAAGGGTCAGTGCGGCGCAACTTCAACCCGTACACCGACATCGACTGGAAGTCGCCGGAGTTCGCGGTCATCGACAACGACCCGCGCTGGATTCTCCCGAAGACCGACCCGCTGGGCCGGCATTCCTGGTACCAGTCGCAGTCCCAAGAGCGTCAGATCGAGATCGGCATGTGGCGTCAGGCGAACGTCGCCAAGACCGGTCTGCACTTCGAGTCGATCCTCATCCGCGGCCTGATGGAGTACGCGTTCTGGGTGCCCAACGGCTCACCGGAATACCGGTACTGCTTGCACGAGGCCGTCGAAGAGTGCAACCACACCATGATGTTCCAGGAGATGGTGAACCACATCGGCGCCGACGTGCCCGGTATGCCGCGAATGCTGAAGTGGATCCAGCCCTACATTCCGTTGGCGGCAGGGCCGCTGCCGATCCCGTTCTGGTTCGGCATCCTGGCCGGCGAAGAGCCCATCGACCACACCCAGAAAAACGTGCTGCGTGAGGGCAAGGAACTGCACCCGATCATGGAGCGGGTGATGGCGATCCACGTGGCCGAGGAGGCTCGCCACATCTCGTTTGCGCACGAGTATCTGCGTAAGCGGGTCCCGAACCTGCCGCGCCGCAAACGTTTCTGGCTCTCGCTGTACGTGCCGCTGACCATGCGGATCCTGTGCTCGGCGATTGTGGTGCCGCCCAAGGCTTTCTGGCGGGAGTTCGACATTCCGCGTTCGGTCCGCAAAGAGGTGTTCTTCTCCTCGCCGGAGTCGCGTCAGATGCTGCGGGACATGTTCGGTGACGTCCGGATGCTGTGTCGCGACACAGGTTTGATGAACCCGTTGGCCAAGCTGATCTGGCGGATCTGCAAGATCTACGGTAAGCCGTCCCGCTACCGCAGCGAGCCGCAGCGCCAGCACCTCACGGTCGCAGCCTAGAGGTCTGCATGCCGCACGTTATTACCCAGTCGTGCTGTAGCGACGGGTCATGTGTCTACGCCTGTCCGGTGAACTGTATTCACCCCTCACCGGATGAGCCGGGCTTCGCCACTGCCGAGATGCTCTACATCGATCCGGTGGCGTGCGTGGACTGTGGCGCGTGTGTGAGTGCCTGCCCAGTGGGTGCGATCGCACCCGACGCCCGGCTGACGACCGAGCAACTGCCTTTCATCGCGCTCAACGCGGCGTTCTATCCGGACCGCCCGGACGGCGAGAAGCTGCCGCCGACATCCAAATTGGCGCCGGTGATTCCCGCGCCGGAGGTGCACGGCAATCACGGCGGTCCGCTGACCGTGGCGATCGTGGGCTCTGGGCCAGCCGCGATGTACGCCGCCGACGAGTTGCTCACCCAACACGGCGTTCGGGTCAACGTCTTCGAAAAGCTGCCCACCCCTTATGGATTGATACGTGCCGGGGTGGCGCCGGACCATCAGACCACCAAACGGGTGACCAAACTCTTTGACCGGATCGCGCGTCGCCGCGAATTCCGCTTCTACCTCAACGTCGAGGTCGGCAAGCACCTAAGTCACGACGACTTGCTGGCACATCACCACGCGGTCATCTACGCATCAGGTGCGCCCAACGACCGCCGACTGGACATCGACGGCATGGGACTGCCCGGCACCGGCACCGCCACCGAGCTAGTGGCCTGGATCAACGGCCATCCCGATTTCACTGATCTGCCAGTCGATCTCAGCCACGAGCGGGTCATCGTCGTTGGCAACGGCAACGTCGCATTCGACGTGGCCCGCGTGCTCACCGCCGACCCGGACGAGTTGGCCCACACCGACATCTCCGATCACGCGTTGGCCGCGCTGCGCGCATCTCGGGTGCAGGAGGTCGTCATCGTGGCGCGCCGCGGTCCCGAGCATTCGGCGTTCACGCTGCCCGAGTTGATCGGGCTGACGACCACCGCCGACGTCGTTCTATCCGGCGCGGACCGCGAAGCGGTGCAGCGTGATCTTGCCACCGTCTCCGACCCCTTGACGAGGCAGAAGCTGGAGATCCTGAGCAGGCTCGGCGACGCGTCGACGACCAGTCCGACAGCGCGGCCGCGGATCCGGCTGGCCTATAACCTGACACCCCAGCGTATTTCGGGGCAGCAGCGAGCCACTGGGATGGAGTTCGTCGTCACCGGCAGCGACGAGGTGCAGACGATCGAGGCCGGTCTGGTGTTGACCTCGATCGGCTATCACGGCAAGGCGATCAAGGACCTGCCGTTCGACGATAAGGCGGGCGTGGTGCCCAACAACGGTGGCCGCGTCACGCATTCGGACTCCGAGCAGCCGGTCGACGGCGCCTACGTCGCCGGCTGGATCAAGCGCGGACCGACGGGATTCATCGGCACCAACAAATCGTGTGCGCTGGAAACGGTTCAGCGGTTGGTCGACGATTACAACGCCGGCACGTTGCGCAACCCCATCGGCAAGCCGTCGGCGCTCGACAAGCTCGTCCGCGAGCGCCAGTCCGACGTCGTCGATGCCGCCGGCTGGCGGGCGATCGACGCCGCCGAAGTGGCCCGCGGCGAAAGCAGCGATCGTCCGCGCAACAAGTTCACCTCGGTAACCGAGATGCTTGACGTCGCGGCCGCCGCGCCTACGCCTCCGCTGCACCGCAGGCTGGCCGATCGGCTGCGCGAGCTGGCCGACCTCTAGCCGCTGCCGACCGCCGCCGCGATCTCGTCCATGCTGACCTCGCGGACGGGCTGGCCCAGCGACCACTGGTGGCCGAACGGGTCGCGGACCATGCCGTAGCGGTCCCCCCAGAACTGGTCGTCGAGCGGCATGACCACAGTGGCGCCGGCGTCTAGCGCCCGTTGGAACTTGGCGTCGACGTCGGTCACCGTCAGGTGGATGGTTACCGGGGTGCCGCCCAGCGACGTCGGGGTCATCGACTTTCCGTCAGACATCTCCGGGAAGTCGTCGTTGAGCATCACCAGGAAGCCGTTGATGCGCACGGCGGCGTGGATCAGCTTGCCGTCCGGGCGGGGCACCCGGCCGATTTCCTGGGCGCCAAAAGCCTTGACGTAGAAGTCGATCGCCGCAGCGGCGTCGTCGACGACGAGATGTGGGGACAGTGCGGGTTCGACGGCGATTGCCATCAGGGCCTCCTTGGTGTCGGTGCGTGGCCCGGAGTGGGCCTACGGGTATGACTCGATTGGCGATGCAATCTCATCACTGCCCACCGACAAATAAGGCGCGTGCGGCTGTCAGGCCGTGACGACCTCGTTCCAGCCCTCGACTGATTCCGGGCTGCGCGGCCCAGGGCCGACGTAGATCGCCGCCGGGCGGACCAGCTTGCCCAGTCTCTTCTGCTCGAGGATGTGCGCGCACCACCCGGCGGTACGGCCGCAGGTGAACATCGCCGGCATCATCCGCGCCGGCACCTGCGCGAAGTCCAGGATCACCGCAGCCCAGAACTCGACGTTGGTCTCGATTGCCCGGTCCGGCCGTCGCTCCCGCAGCTCGGTGAGCGCGGCCTGTTCGACGGCGGCCGCCACCTCGTAGCGCGGTGCGCCCAACCGCTTGGCGGTGGCCCGCAGGACGCGTGCCCGCGGATCCTCGGCGCGGTACACCCGGTGGCCGAAGCCCATCAGCTTCTCGTGGCGGTCCAGGATGCCCTTGACCAAACCGCGGGCGTCGCCGGTGCGCTCGACCTCTTCGAGCATCGGGAGCACTCGGGCCGGCGCACCGCCGTGCAACGGGCCGCTCATCGCGCCGATGGCCCCAGACAGCGAGGCCGCCACGTCGGCGCCGGTGGAGGCGATCACCCGCGCGGTGAACGTCGAGGCGTTCATGCCGTGCTCGGCGGCCGAAACCCAGTAGGCGTCGACGGCCTCGACGTGCTTGGGATCCGGCTCGCCCTGCCAACGCGTCATGAAACGCTCTGTGACCGTTGAGCATTCGTCGATAACCCGCTGGGGTATCGCGGGCTGGTAGATGCCCCGCGCCGATTGCGCGACGTACGACAGCGCCATCACCGAAGCGCGGGCCAACTGGTCGCGAGCGGTGTTGTCGTCGATGTCGAGCAGCGGCTGGAACCCCCAGATCGGTGCCAGCATCGCCAGGCCGGCCTGAACGTCGACGCGCACATCGCCGCTGTGAATCGGCAGCGGGAACGGCTCGGCCGGCGGCAGTCCGTGGCCGAATTTTCCGTCCACCAGCAAAGCCCATACGTCGCCGAAAGTGACGTGCTGGCCGACCAGGTCTTCGATGTCGACACCGCGGTAGCGCAGGGCACCGCCGTCTTTGTCGGGCTCGGCGATTTCAGTGGTGAATGCCACCACGCCTTCGAGTCCGGCAACGAAATTCTCCGGGATCTTGTCCGAGGTGACAGTCATGACCGAATTCTCCCACGGATGCGCCGGCCGGTTGCTACCGGTCGGTAACTAAGGGCACGCGCGGGCTCGCAACTGCCGATGCTGGCTCGTCGCGGGCGGCACGTTATGTGAAGCTGCGTTGGCGACAGTCGGGCGGACCTGCGCCGAAAAGCGTTGTACGGCTCGGGTATGAATGGTGTCGAAGTCGACGACGCGCGCGTCGGCGCCGCAAGGGGTTGCGGCGCCCAGCTGTCGGTCCCGACATCCACGACGCGCTAGGCGGCCAGATAATAATCCTTGATGCCACAATGTGATTGAGCTTCCACACCGTGCCGCCCCCGGTACACACGGGCTAGTTGTTCGTCGGCGGCGGTTGGGGCTGGAAGGGCTCATACCACCACCAGGTGGCGCGCTCGCCGGTAGGTCCTGAGCAGGGCGCCACCGCCGGTGGGGGTTGAGTTGGTGGGTGCGCCAGCGGTCCCGGGCTCAGTGATCGACCGGCGTTGTCGGTGACGACGAGAGCGGATGCCGGTCCGGTGATGGTGATGACGCCGCGGTGGTGCAGCCGGTGGTGATAAGGACACAGCAATACCAGGTTGGCCAGCTCAGTCGGGCCGCCGTCTTCCCAATGCCGGATGTGGTGGGCGTGCAGCCCTCGGGTGGCGTCACAGCCGGGAACTGCGCACATGCGGTCGCGGTGCTCGAGCGCACGGCGAAGCCGCCGATTGATCAGCCGGGTCGTCCGACCGGCGCCAATGACCTCGCCGTGACGTTCGAACCAGACTTCGCAGGTGGCATCACAGGTCAGGTATCGGCGTTCGGCGTCGGTGAGCAGCGGACCCAGATGCAGTGCCGCAGCACGCTGTTCGACGTCGATGTGCACCACCACGGTGGTGTGTTGCCCGTGCGGGCGTCGCGCCGCATCGGCGTCCCAGCCGGCCTCGATGAGGCGCATAAACGCCTCGCCGGTGGTCGGCAACGGGGGTCGCTGATTTGGAGTGCCCGCGCCATCGCCGTGATCGTGCTTCCACTCGGCGATCAGCGCATCCCGGTGAGACGCCAAAGCGGCGTCGAACTTCGCGGCGTCATGATGGCCAAGGGTGATGCGGTAGCAACTGCCCTGCTCATTGCTGGTGGTGGTGATCGAGTTCTCGGGCTCTGGCCGAGGTCCAGGTTCGGGCCGAGGCTCCAATCTGACCGCGGTGCGCAGCTGATTGACCGTCGCACAGGCCGCCAGCTGCGCGTAGTGCTCGTCGGATCCCTCGCCAGCTCTTGCCGCGATGACGCCGACCTGATCCAGCGATAGCCGCCCCTCCCGCATGCCTTCGGCGCAGCGTGGGAACTCCGCCAGCCGGCTCGCGATCGTGGTGATCGTGTGGGCGTTCGCCGGCGCGCAGCCAGTTTTCCAGGCCACCAACGCCGGCACCGACCGCGCACCCGTCGCCCCCCACAGCTCGTCGCGATCGATCTCGGCGACGATCTCAACGACGCGCCCATCGATGGCGTTGCGCTGACCGGTCAACTCCGCCAACTCCTCGAACAACACCTCGAGACGCTCGGCAGGACTGAGCATCACGGCGCCGGCGGATGCAATCGAAGACATGACGTCATCATCACAGACACCTCCGACAAATCCGGGCCGCCCCATCCCCGCTGCTAGCCGCGGGTAGCGTTGGCGCGATGGTGGGACCAGACAATGAGCACCTGGCGGCGATGCGTAAGGAGTACGGATCCCGTGAGCGGGACGGCAGCCCCGACCTCGACGTTGACTGGCTCGACGATGGTTGGCTTGCCTTGTTGCGCAAATGGATTGGCGAGGCTGAGCGCGGGGGAGTCGCCGAACCCAACGCGATGGTGCTGGCCACCGTGAGAGACGGCAGACCGGTCAGCCGGTCGGTGCTGTGTAAGGGCGTCGACGAAGACGGAATCACCTTCTTCACCAACTACGACTCGGCCAAGGGCGATGAGTTGGCCGCGACGCCGTACGCGTCGGCGACCTTCCCGTGGTACCTGCTGAACAGGCAGTTTCATATCCGCGGGTTGGTGACGAAGGTCGATCCGCGAGCCACCGCGAGCTACTGGAACAACCGGCCACGCGGCTCACAGCTGGGCGCCTGGGCGTCGCACCAGTCCAGGCTGATCGACTCCAGGGCCGCGCTGATCGACCAGCTCGCGGAGGTGACAGCGCGCTTCGCCGATTCCGAGCAGGTCCCGGTGCCGCCGAACTGGGGCGGCTACCGCATCGCGCCCGGCGAGGTGGAATTCTGGCAGGGTCGAGAAGACCGGCTGCACAACCGGATTCGTGTCGTCGATGGACGCGTCGAACGTCTGCAGCCCTAAGAAGAAGCCGGCCGATCGAGTTCGTCGAACCTGGTGAGGGCGACGTCGAGGTCTGCTTCGTCGAAGACTTCGCAGCGGTTAGCCATGTCGCCTTCGAACGTGTAGATGAGGATCCCGCGCCACTCGGCATTGAAGCCCTCTGGCGAGGTCTCATTCACCAGTTGGGTGACGACGGCTCCAAGCTCGCTGAGGCGATGTACGGCCACGATTTCCACCCGAATATCTGGTGTGACATCCCACATCACGCGAAGGTATGAGGGCAGATCAATCGCGTCGACCGTGAGGACAGGTCGGTGGTCGACAAATACCGAATCCGGCGTTGTCGCTGGCAGTTCACCCTGATTAAAAGCAGCACAGGCCCTTGCCATTGCCGACCATGTGCGCGCGTATGGTGACGCTTCGCCGGCGATGTATCGCGCGTCGAGCTCCGCGATTGCGGTGTCGATGTCGTCGGGATCGAACATGACGTGCCCCACGAGCCGATGCTCGGCGTCGAGCTCGGCGACGGCGAGCATTTCGACGCCGAAATCCCCATGCCGCATATCGCGGTTCGGGGCACAGATACGAGTCAAGGTGAGGCGCTCCCCGCGAATCGCAATGACGGTTGACGTTACGTCTACCAGAGCCTCGGCCAGAGCTCGAATATTCGCGATCACGACATCGCGCCCTTCCCAGATACCGATGTTGACAACGCGGCGGCGATCGTCCACAAAACTGTTGTCGGCCAGTATCTCGGCGGCCGCCGCCCAATTGCGGTCTCGGGTATGGGCAAAGAACCGTTGCTCCATTTGGCTCGCCGTATTCTCCAGCCGTGGCGCTGCCTGCGGGTGTAGTTCATCAAAGCGAGCGAGCGCGGTGTCGAGGTCAGTCTCGTCGAACAGCTCACACCGGCTCATCAGATCGCCCGTGAAGCTCAGAAGTGCGACCAGCCGCCACTCGGCGTCAAAGCCTTCTCGCGACGTCCCGTATGCCGTGTGCGCGACGACCGCGCCGTGGTTGTCCAACCGATGCACGGCCTCGACTGAGCGGGTGATGTTTGGTGCGACGTCCCACGTAGCGCGGATACTCGCGGCCATGTCACCAGATGCCACCGTTGTAGCTTTTCGGTGGTCGACGTTCACCCAGTCAGGCGTCACAAGGATTTCGTGTCGATTGAGCGCCGCATAGAACCCCGCGACTGCCGACCACGTGTTCGCAAACGGTGCAGCTTCGCCGGCGAGGTATCGGGCGTCGAGTTCCTCGAACGCGGCGTCGATGTCGTCGGGGTCGTACTCGATGTGCGCCACTATTCGCCCGTCGGTGTCGATCTCGACGATGTTGAGCATCTCGACGCCGAACTCTCCCTGCCCGGGGTCGCGGTTCGAGGAATGGATACGAGAGAGGGCCAGGCGCTCCCCGCGGATCGCAATGACGGACGTAATGCTCGCTGCCGCGTCAGCCACGGCTTGCAAATTTGCGATCACGGCGTCGCGACCGTCCCACAACCCAGCATTCACCACGGGACGGCGATCGTCGATGAAACTCTCGTCGGTGAGTGTCTCGGCTAGTGCCGCCCAGTTTCGGGCCGCAAAGCAGGCGAAGAAGCGATCATCTGCCCGAGTTGCCGCATTCTCCAACCGCCTTGCCTGCGAGTGCAATTCGTCAAACCGGGCGAGCGCGCCGTCGAGGTCTGTCTCTTCGAAGACCTCGCTACGACTCAGCAACTCGCCTTCGACCGTGAGAATGTCGATCATCCGCCACTCAGCATCGAAGCCCTCGGGCGACGTCCCTGTAAGCACGTAGGTGACGACGGCTCCGAGTTCACTTAGCCGATGCACGGCTTCGATACACATGCGGGCGTTCGGCGTGGAGTCCCATACGGCACGAATGGATGCCGCCAGATCAGCCGTCTCGGTCGTTAGCAGCGGTCGATGCTCGACTGCGACCGAATTCCGCGCCGTTGCGGGGACCTCGTGGTTGTTGAAGCTGGCGTAAGCCGCTGTGATGACCGACCACGTGCGTGCGTGGGCGGCCGCTTCGCCAGCGAGGTATCGGGTGTCGAGTTCTTCGAACGCGGCGTCGATGTCGTCAGGGTCGAACACGACCTTGGCCGCGCCACGGTTCTCGGCGTCGATCTCGAGGACGGTGAGCGCCTCGGTGTAGAACGCATCCGGCCGCTGGTCTCGGCCCATCATGCGGGCACGAGTGAGGGCAAGACGCTCGCCGCGGGTCGCAATGACAGTCGACGCAATATGTGCCACCCCCAGGTCGGCGAGGGCTCGCATGGTTGCAACGTCGACGTCTCGACCCTGTTGGTTACCGGCGTTCACGACCCGACGGCGATCGTCGGTGGAGGTGTCGTCGGCCAGTAGTTCTGCCATTGCGGCCCAGTTGCGGGCTGCGAACAGCGCCAGCTGTCCTTCGCCTACTCGGCTCGCCGCATTTTCCAGTCGCGGCACCCGCGGCTGCAGTTCATCGAAGCGGGCGAGCGCGGTGTCGAGGTCTGCTTCATCGAACAGCTCAGTACGGTTTACTCGGTCGCCCTCGACAGTTAAAAGTTGAATCATCCGCCACTCGGCATCGAAGCCTTCTTGCGTTGTCCCATGCAGCTCACGAGTGATAACGGCCCCCAGGCGGGTGAGTCGATGTACCGCCTCAATGTGGATGCGGAGATTTGGGGTGACGTCCCAAAGCTCGCGGATCAATGCGGCCTGGTCACTCGTGTCCGCCGCAATGAGCCGCCGGTGATCGATGGTGACCCAGTCCGTCGCGGGTATTTCGTGCCGGTTGAACGCGTCGTTGAACCGCGTGATGACCGACCACGTCTGCGCGTGGGCGGCCGCTTCGCCGGCGAGGTATCGGGCGTCGAGTTCCGCGAAGGCAGCGTCGATGTCCTCCGGGTCAAACGCGACCCGTGCCACGATTCGCTCGTCAGGGTCGATCTCGACGACGCTGAGGAATGCGAGGTGGAATGCCTCAGACTGATCTCGGGTCGAGATGCGCATACGACAGAGCTCGAGACGATCGCCGCGGGTCGCAACGACGGTCAACGAAATACGCGGAAGCCCTAGGTCGATAGCGCTGCGCATGTCCGCGACGGCGGCATCTCGGCCGTATTGAACTCCGGAGTTGACGACCCGACGGCGATCGTCGACTGCGATGTCGTCGGCGAAGATCGCGGATACCGCGTTCCAGTCACGGGCCTCAATGTTCGCCTTGAGGCGCGCGTGCGCTCGGCTCGCCGCGTTTTCCAGCCGCCGCGTCTGTGGTTGCAGCTGTTCGAATCTCGCAATTGCGATGTCGAGGTCTGCTTCGTCGAAGAGCTCGCTGCGGCTGATCTTGCCGGCTTCGAATGTAAGTAGGACGACTTCCCGCCACTCGGCGTCGAAGCCCTCTCGCGACGACCCATGAGCGCAGTGGGTAACGAGCCCGCCGCAGTTGCTCAACCGATGCACGGCCTCGACATAGACGTTGACGTCCGGTGCGAGATCCCAGGTGGCGTGCATGTATTCCTGCAGATCGCCCGGCGCGAATGCTCGGCCTCGTCGGTTGTCGATGTTGACCCAGTCGGGCGTCGTCGACGGCAGTTCTTGGCGGTTACCCGAGGCGTACGCCTGCATCATGGCCGTCCACGTTTGTGAGTACGCGGCCGCTTCCCCGGCGAGGTATCGGGCATCAAGCTCAGCGAAGGCGGCGTCGACGTCGTCAGGATCGAAATGGACCCCCGCCGAGATGCGATGGTCGGCGTCGACCTCAACAATATTTAGCACCTCGGCGTTGAACGCCTCGGGTCGCTGGCTGCCCGATACGCAAGTGCGAGTGAGTGCGAGTCTCTCCCCGCGTGTCGCGATGACGACCGACTCGACATACTTGACGCCGACGTCGACAACTGCTCGCAGATTAGCGATCTGGGCATCTCGGCCGCGCTGGATACCGCTGCTCACCACCCGACGACGATCATCATTGCAAATGTCATCGCTGATCATCTGCGCCATGGCGTCCCAATCGCGAGCCGCGAAATAGGCGTTGAAGCGGTCATACGTTCGGCTCGCCGAATTTTCAGGGCGCCGTGTCTGCGGTTGCAAATTGTCGAAGCGGGCGATCGCGGTTTCTAAGTCTGCCTCGTCGAAGATTTCGCAGCGGCTGACCAGGTCGCCTCGCGCCGTCAGAACGCTGATCTGCCGCCACTCGGCATCGAAGCCTTCCTGCGAGGTCCCATAAACCTTATGGGTGACAACTGCGCCAAAACCGTTGAGCCGGTGCAGAGTCTCTATGTAGATGCTGGTTTGCGGCGTGAGATCCCATGTGGCGCCGAAGAATGCGGCTGGGTCGTGGTACTCGAACGTCGCGAGTGGGCGATGGTCGATCGTTACCCAGTCCGACGTCGTCGCGGGAAGCTCGTGCCGATTGAAACTAGAATAGACCCCAGCGATGGCCGACCACGTCCGCGCGTAGGGGGCGACTTCGCCGGCGAGATAGCGGGCATCCAGTTCCGCGAACGCGGCGTCGACGTCGTCAGGATCGAAACTCACGCTGAAGTGGAGAAGGCCGGCTTCGCTGACTTCTACGATTTGCAGCATCTCCACGGTGATTGGTTGATCGTCGTATTCGGTGTCGCGGTAGCAGACGTGGTTCAGCGAGAGGCGAGATCCCCTAATGGCAATCGGCTCCGCCGTCATTTGCACGCTGCTAGGGCTGGCCTCGAACATCGCGAGTACGGACTTGCGTTGTGCCGATGAGCCCTCGAATTCGTCCCGCAAGCCTTTTCGACGGTCTTCATAGCGTAGGTCCGCCGTGCTGAGTGCAAGGAAACCTGCCAAATCGCGGCGGTTGAACGCGTCAGCCACGCGGACCCAGAGTTGGGTCGCAGCGTTGCCGAGCTGCGGTGCCGGTCGATCGAGTTCGTCGAACGTCGCGAGCGCGGCGTCGAGGTCTGCCTCGTTGAAAATCTCGCAGCGGCTGATCAGGTCGCCTTCGACCGTAAAGACGTCCGCCATGCGCCACTCGCCGTCGAAACCCCCTTGTGAGGTCCCGTTCGATACCAGGGTTACGACTGCCCCGAGGTCGCCCAGCCGATGTACGGCCTCGATGTGGACGTCGTACACGCCATCGTTTAACGCCGCGCGGATGTATGCCTTCAGGTCACCCGACCCGATCGCTGCAAGAGACCGATGGTCGATGTCCACGAAGTCTGCAGTCGTCGCGAAGATTTCGCGCGCGTTGAGCGCGGCGCACGCGCGCATCACGACCGACCACGTGTGCGCGTGGGCGGCCGCTTCGCCGGCGAGATATCGGGCGTCGAGCTCCGCGATGGCGGCGTCGAAGTCCTCTAGGTCGAACGCCACGCGTGCCACGATCTGGTTTTCGGCGTTGACCTCAGTGACGGATAACACCGTGGAACCGCCCCACCCGTCAAATACGGAGTAAGAACCGAGGGCGAGACGCTCCCCGCGGATCGCAACAACCTTTGACGTAAAGCGCGTGACTCCGACGTCGGCGATCGCGCGCATGCTTGCGATCTCGGCGTCTCGACCGCGCCTGACCCCGGCATTCACGATCTGACGCCGATCATCCATGCAAACGCCATCAGCCAGTATTTCCGCATAGGCGTCCCAGTCGCGGGCGGCGAAATAGGCCAAGAAGCGTTGCTCCACTTGGCTTGCCGCGTTTTCCAGCCGTGGCGCCGGTGGTTGCAGTTCATCAAAGCGGGCGAGCGCGGTGTCGAGGTCTGCTTCGTCGAAAAGCTCGCCGCGGCTGATCAGGTTGCCCTCGACCGTCAGAATGCCGATCTCTCGCCACTCAGCCTCGAAGCCGTCGCGTGAGGTCCCTTTCATGACCTGGGTAACGACGGCCCCCAATTGGCTTAGCCGGTGCACGGTCTCGATGTAGATGCGACTTTCGGGCGCAACCGTCTCACCGGCTCGGATGTATGACGTCATGTCACCGGGCGCAAACGCTATGCCGCGCCTGTGGTCGATGTTGGCCCAATCAGGCGTCGTGGCGGATAGCTCGTGCCGGTTGAACGCCGCGTACGTCTCGACGATGACCGACCACGTGTGTGAGTGGCCAGCTGCCTCGCCGGCAAGGTACCGGGCGTCGAGTTCTTTGATGGCAGCGTCGATGTCGTCGGGGTCGATCACGATCTGTGCCGCGATCCGACCGGTGGTGTCGATTTCGGCGATGATGAGCTGCTCGGGGACGAACTCCCCGTTCGGAGCATCGCTGTTTGGGTAACGCATGTGAATAAGGGCGAGACGTTCCCCGCGGATCGCAAGAACGGCTGACGTTGCGTTCGCCACGCTCTCGGCCAGGGCTTGCAAATTCGCGATCACGACATCGCGGCCTGCCCAGAGCCCGGTATTCACCACAGGGACGCGATTCTCGATGAAAGTACCGTCGGCCAGTATCTCGGCGATCGCTGCCCAGTCGTGAGCCTTGTAGTACGCGAAGTAGCGATCCTCTGCTTGTGTTGCTGCGTTTTCCAGTCGCGGCACCTGCGCATGTAGTTCATCGAAGCGCGCGAGCGCGGCGTCGAGGTCCGCCTCGTCGAACAGTTCGTAATGGCTGAGCAGATCGCCGTCGAACGTGAAAATCCCGATCTCCCGCCATTCGGCCTGGAAGCCCTCGTGCGAGGTGCCGTGCCCCGCTTGAGTGACAACAGCTCCGAGGTTGCCCAGGCGGTGCACGACTTCGGCGTAGACCTGGATGTCCGGCACGTGGTCAAACAAGTCGTGGAGGTAGGCGGTCATCTCGCCGGACGCGAACGCTGCTCCGCGCCGGTGGTCGATGTTGACCCAATCCGGGGCCAGCTCGGGTAGTTCAAGTCTGTTGATCGCGGCGAAGGCTTCGGCAATCCGCGTCCATGTGTCCGCGTAGCCGGCCCCTTCGCCGGCGAGGTATCGGGTATCGAGTTCCTTGACGGCAGCGTCGATGTCGTCGAGGTCGAACACGACCGCTGCCGCTATCTGTTCGTCGGCGTTGTACTCAACGACTTGAAGGACATCTTGAGTCACCGAGTGGTCGCGGCTCGACACTCCGAAACGCGTGAGAATGAGGCGTTCGCCCCGGGTCGCAATGATGTCCGACGTGAGGATTGCCGCCAAGCCGATGTCAGCCGCCACGTGCAGGTCTTCGATCGCTGCATCTCGACCGTGTCGTACCCCGGCATTCACGACCCGACGGCGATCATCGCAGTAATAATCCTCGGCGAAGTCCCGCCCCACGGCGGCCCAGTCGCACGCCGCGAAGTGCGCCAGGAAGCGTTCTTGCACTGGATGTTCCAGCCGCAGCGCTTGCGGCTGTAGTTCATCAAAGCGGGCAAGCGCGGCGTCCAGGTCCGCCTCGTTGAAGATCTCGCAACGGCTGAGCCGGTCGCCGTCGACCATCAAAATGATGATCTCGCCCGATTCGATTTCGACGCCTTCGCGCGAAGTCGCATGCGTGACGTGAGCGACCACCGCTCCGAGATTGGTCAGTCCGTGCACCGTCGCGACGTCGATTCTGGCTTCCGATGTGATGTCCCAAAACGCACGGATGTTCGGGGTCAACGTATTTGGCTCGATCGTGTCGAAGTGGCGATGGTCGACGTTCGCCCAGTCCTGCGTCGTCGCAGGGAGCTCGCGGCGGTTCAGCGCGGCGTAGGCTTGTGAGATAACTGACCACGTGTGGGAGTGCGCGGCGGCTCCGCCGGCGAGGTAGCGGGCCTCCAGTTCCGCGAACGCAGCATCGATGTCGTCGGGGTCGAACGCGACGGCCGCTGCGAACCGGCCGTCTGCGTTCATGTCGAAGACGATCAGCATCTCGGCAACGAATGCGCCCAGCTCTTGATTGTGACCCGAGTAGCAGACACGGCTGAGGGCGAGGCGCTCGCCACGGACCGCAATGACGGTCGGCGTGGCGTGCGTGACGCCGAGGTTGGCTTGCACTTGCACACTGGCGATCTCGGCATCTCGACCATGGATTCCGCCGCCAGTGACGTGACGGCGATCGTCCGTGTAGTAATCGTCGGCCAGCATCTCCGCGATCGTGTCCCAATCGCGGGCGGCGACTCGTTCTAGATAGCGACCGGACGCTTGGCTTGCCGCGTTCTCGACCCGTTGAGCCGGCCTCGTGAGTTCATCGAATCGCGCGAGCGCGGCGTCAAGGTCCGCTTCGTCGAAGATCTCGCAGCGGTCGCACAAATCGCCTTCGACCGTGAAGAGCGTGATCTGCCGCCACTCGGCTTCAAAGTCGTCTTGCGAGGTCCCGCGCGACGCGTGGCTAACGACCACCCCAACGTCGCTCAGCCGGTGGACAGACTCGATCAACACATAGAGGTCTGGCGTGAGGTCCCACGAGGCGCGAACGTACGCGCTCAAACCGTCGGCGTTCAACGTCGTGCGCAGCCGATGGTCGATCATCGAAGAGTCCGGCGTCATCGGCAGTGTCTCGTTGCGGTTGGCCGCAATATTGCCCCGTGCGATAACCGACCAGGTGTGCGCATGGCGCGCCGCTTCGCCCGCGAGATATCGGGTTTCAAGTTCCTCAAGGGCGGCGTCGATATCTTCGAGGTCGAATGCGATGTGGGCTACGACCTGCTCGTTGACGTCGATCTCGAAGACGCCGAGTGCCTCGCTGAAGAACGCCTCGGGCTGCTGGTCTCGGCCTGAGTAGCGAAAACGGCAGAGAGCGAGGCGATCTCCGCGAGTCGCGATAGCGGTCGACGCTATGTGCTGGGCGCCCAAGTCGGCGGCCGTCTGCACGCCTCCGACCACTGCGTCGCGTCCGTTTCGGACGCCGGCGTTCGCGGCGCGGCGGCGATCTTCGTCGACCACGTCCGTCGCCATCATCGTTCCCAACGCCGTCCAGTCGCGTGCGGCGAAGTATGCGCTTACGCGGTCTAACGTCCGCGTCGCCCCGTTCTCCAACCGCGGCGCCGGCCGGCCGAGCTGATCGAACGTGGCAAGTGCGGCTTCCAGGTCGTCCTCGTCGAAGAACTCGCAGCCGTTGACCATGTCGCCGTCAACGGTCGTGAGGTCGATTCCCTGCCACTCGGCGTCGAAGCCCTCGTGCGAAACACCATGCGCCGCATAGCTGAAAACCGCTCCGAGGTCGCTCAGCCGGTGCACAGCCTCGGCGTAGGGTCGGACGTCTTGCCCAAGGTCATATCCGGCACGGATATATGCGGAAAGGTCGGTGGCCCCAAATGCTGCCGCCCGGCGGTGGTCGACAAACATTGCGCCTGGGCTGATCGCCGGAAGTTCCTGTTGTCTGATCGAGGCATAGGATTTCGCGATCACCGACCACGTGTGTGCGTGCGCTGCCGCCTCGCCGGCGAGGTAGCGTGCGTCGAGCTCCTCGAAGGCTGCATCGATGTCGTCGGGGTCGAACCACACCCGCCCGACGATGCGGTCCTCGGCGTCGATCTCAATGAGGTTGAGTACCTCGGTGTAGAACGCCGCGTCGTCTCGATCGGGCGGCCCCAAGTAGCGGGCACGCATCAAGACCAGCCGCCCGCCGCGGACCGCAATTACCGTCGAAACAACGTCCGTGAAGCCCAGATCCGTCATCGCGTGCGCATCTTGGATCGCGGCCTCCGGACCACGTCTGCTCCCCGCGTTCGCGGTTCGGCGGCGATCGTCACTGACGGCGTCGGCTGCCAGCATCGCGGCCATCGCTTCCCAGTCGCGGGCGGCAAAGTGCGCCCGAAGGCGCTCGTACGCTTGGCTTGCCGCGTTTTCCAGTCGCCGCGCCTGGGGTCGTAGTTCGTCAAACCGCGCGATGGCGGCGTCGAGGTCTGCCTCGTCGAACACCTCGAGGCGATTTATCTGCTCGCCGTCGACCGTCAGAAGTTGGATCATTCGCCACTCGGCCTCGAAGCCCTCGTGTGAGGTCCCGGACGATGTGTTGGTAAGGACCGCGCCAAAACTACTGAGGCGATGCACCCTCTCGACATGAATGCTGAGGTCCGGCGTGAGGTCCAATGAACTGCGGATGCTGGCGGGCAGATCGTTGGACGCGAATGGCGTGCCACGCCGGTGGTCAACGCTGATCCAGTCCGGTGAGGGAAGTTCGCGTCGATTGAACGCGCTGTACATCAGCGCGATAACTGACCACGTGCGCGCGTGGGCTGCTGCTTCGCCGGCGAGGTATCGGGCATCTAGCTCATCGAAAGCGGCGTCGATATCGTCGAGGTCGAACGTGACGTGGGCTATCGCCCGCTCATCGTCGTTGATCTCAACGATATGGAGCGCGTCGCTGTGATAGGCGTTGGGCCCTCGGCCGAAGAAGCAGGTGCGACACAGAGCGAGACGATTGCCGCGGGAAGCGATAACGGTCGACGTGAAGTCCGTTGCGCCGAGATCTGCACCTGATCGCGAGTTCGCGATCACCGCATCTCGGCCACGTAGGGTGCCGCTGTTCACCATGCGTCGACGATCATCGTCGATGACGTTTGGTGTAGTAATCTCCGCCATCGCGGCCCAGTCACGGGCCGCGAAGTAGCCGTTCAAGCGGTCGTACACCTGGCTCGCGGCGTTTTCCAACCGACTTGCGGGCCAGCCAAACTCATTGAATCGCGCGAGCGCGGCGTCGAAGTCTTCCTCGTCGAACATCTCGCAGCGGCTCACCCGATCGCCCGCGACCTCCAGTATGTTGATTTCACGCCACTCGGCTTCGAAGCCTTCTGCCGTAGTCCCGTGCACCAGGTGGGTGACGACGACGCCGATGTCGTTCAGCCGGTGCACATCAGCGATATAGAGCGACGACTGTGGCAGGAGTTCCCACGATGCGTCGAGATATGCCGGGAGATCGCCGGGCGCGAACGCTCGCCCTCGCCGGTGGTCGGCACTGACCACATCTGGCGTCATGAGGGGTCGCTCGTGCCGGTTAAGTGCGGCATAACCCTGCATGACGACTGACCACACGGCCGAGTACGGCGCTGCTTCGCGGGCGAGGTATCGGGCATCGAGCTCATCGAAAGCGGCGTCGAAATCGTCGGGGTCGAAGGTGATGAGCGCGACGATCCGCCCGTCGGCGTCGATCTCGCCGATACTGAGGACTTCGGTGCGGAACGCATCGGCTCGCGGGTCGCGGCCCAAGGCGCGCGAACGACACAGGACGAGACGGCTGCCCCGGATCGCAACGGTGTCGAAAGTGATGCGCTTGACGCCGATTTCGGCGAGCGCCGAGAATTCGGCGACCACGGCGCCGGAGCCCTTTCGGAGTCCCGCGCCCACCACCCGCCGGCGGTCGTCGTGGAATGCTTCGTTGGCCAGTGTCTCGGCCAAGCTGCCCCAGTCGCGGGCCGCGAAGTGCCCGTGAATGCGCTCGTAGGCTTGGGCCGCAGCGTTTTCCAGCCGCGGTGCCGGCTGGCTTAGCTC
>Ga0209113_1000068_pt1 | contig 21356 bp, 22 predicted proteins | sample TexAe_RefH0_O1_FD_187951 | JGI IMG/M metagenome (GOLD analysis project Ga0209113, IMG submission 187951) | Forest soil microbial communities from Davy Crockett National Forest, Groveton, Texas, USA - Texas A ecozone_RefH0_O1 (SPAdes) (version 2) | ecosystem: Environmental > Terrestrial > Soil >... | reverse complement strand
GCGTCGAGCTTCATCCGCTCACGGTTGGTTTCCCGCAGCGCGGTGCGGGAAACGTAGATCATCACCAGCCCGATCGGCACATTCACCAAAAACGCCAGCCGCCAGGACACCTCGGTGAGCGCTCCACCGACCACCAGACCCATCACTGAGCCGACACCGGTCATCGCGCCGAAGACCGCGGTGGCCGCGTTGCGTGCCGGCCCCTTGGCGAACGTGGTTGCGACCAGCGCGAAGCCGGTCGGCGACGCGATCGCGGCGCCCACACCTTGCAGCAGCCGCGCTATGACCAACGTGACGTCGTCCCAGGCGATGCCACACAGCGCCGACGCGATGGTGAACAGTGAGACGCCGACGATGAAGGTCCGCTTGCGGCCGATGGTGTCGCCGAGGCGGCCACCCAGCAGCATCAGGCCGCCGAAGGTCAGCACGTACGCGGTGATGACCCAGCTGCGGCCGGCGTCAGACAGGCTCAGCTCGTTCTGGATCTTGGGAAGCGCGACGATCGCGATGGTGCCGTCCATGGTCGCCATCAGCTGCATACCGGCGATGGCGATGACCGCGGCGAAGAATCGGCGCGTCGGCATCCACGTCGTGGAAGTCTTGGTCGGAGTCGACTCGGCGGTCTTTTCCGGGTGCGGTTGGGGCATGTGAACTGCTCGCTTCGAGGGTTCAGTTGTCCATCTTTGGACAGCCCGCTCTGCATCGTTGAGAGCCGTCATAAGAACTTACCCTACAGTAATCTTAGGGATCTTTTAAATGCCGAAGGCGGCCACCGAACCGATAACGATGATCGCGGGAGGTCGAATACCCTCCGAACGGATCTTTTCCGGCGCGTCGGCCAGTGTGGCCCGCAAAGTGTGCTCAGCCGCCGTCGTGCCTTGTTGAACAACGACTACCGGCGTATCCGCAGGTCGGCCGCCTTTTAGCAGGACTTCCGCGAATAGCTCGATGCGCTCGACCGCCATCAGCAAAACAATGGTTCCGGTCATTGCAGCTAATGCATCCCAATTCACTAACGATTCGGGATGATCCGGCGCCACATGTCCGCTGACCACCACGAATTCGTGGTTGATCGCGCGGTGGGTTACCGGAACTCCCGCCGACGCCGGCACCGCTATGGCACTGGTCACACCGGGCACGACTGTCACCGGGATGCCGGCTTCGGCGCAGGCCAGCAACTCCTCGTAGCCGCGGGCGAACACGAACGGGTCTCCCCCTTTGAGCCGCACCACGAATTGGCCGGCTCGCGCCCGCTCGATCATCACGGCGTTGATGGCGTCTTGGGCCATCGCCCGTCCGTACGGGATCTTGGCGGCGTCGATCACCTCGACGTGCGGCGGCAGTTCGGCGAGAAGTTCCGGCGGAGCGAGCCGGTCGGCGACGACGACATCGGCCTGCGTGAGCAGCCGCCGGCCCCGCACCGTGATGAGTTCGGGGTCGCCGGGCCCGCCGCCGATCAGCGCCACCCCGCCGCGCACCACGTCGGTGCTCTCGAAGCTCTCCAGCGAGATCACGCCCTGCTGTAGTGCCTCGCGGATCGCCGAGCGGATGGCCGCCGAGCGACGGTGCTCACCACCCGCCAGCACTCCCACCGACAGCCCCGCGTATTCGAACGACGCCGGGGTCACCGCGCCGCCCTCGATCGCGATATCGGCGCGAACACAGAAGATTCGGTTGCGATCGGCTTCGGCCACCACCGCTGCATTCACCTGGGGATCGTCGGTGGCCGCAATCGCATACCAGGCGTCGGCCAGGTCGCCGTCGCGATAGTCGCGCAGCGCCAACGTGATTCCGCTCATCGCCTCGACCGACCGGGTGGCGTTGCGGGCAACGACGTGCACGTCTGCCCCACTGGCGACGAGTAACGGAAGCCGACGTTGCGCGACGCTGCCGCCGCCGACTACGACGACCTTCCTCCCGGCCAGTCGCAGGCCGGCCAGATACGGGTTCTCCGACGCGGTGACCATGACGTCAGGCCGGCGCGCCGCGGCGCAACATGGGCACGTGCGGAACGCCGTCGTCGAGGAAGTCGTCACCGTCTCGGACAAATCCGTGCTGCGAGTACATGTCCGCCAGATATACCTGAGCGTTGATTCGGCACGGGTAGTCGCCGACTTCGGCCAACGCCGCCCGTAATAACCGGGTGGTGTGGCCCTCGCCGCGCGCGCTGCGTTTGGTGCACAGCCGCCCGAGCCGGAATGCCTTGTGCCCGCCCGGGTACTCCTCCATCAGCCGCAGCGTGCAGATCACCTCGCCTTCGGGGTCCGCCAGCCAGAAGTGACGTGTCTCGGTGAGCAGATCGCGCCCGTCGAGTTCGGGATACGGGCGGGCCTGCTCGACGACGAAGACCTCCACCCGCAGTTTGAGTAGCGCGTAAAGGGTTGGAACGTCGAGGTCTTTGGCCCAGGCGCGGTGCAACGGGATGGTCATGACTGCTCCAGCTCCAGCGCCTTGTTGGTCCACGACCGCAGCTCCTCGAACAGCACCGGTTCCTCGGACAAGCTGGCCCCCAGCGACGGCACCATCTCCTTGAGAATCGGCAGCCAGGTCTGGTAGCGGTTGCCAAAGCAGCGCCGCAGCACCCCGAGCATCGCCGACACCGCCGTCGACGCACCCGGTGATGCCCCGAGCAGACCGGCGATGCTGCCGTCTGCAGCGGAAAGCACGGTGGTGTCGAATTCGAGCACGCCGCCTCGACGCTTGTGCGGCCGTATCACCTGCACCCGTTGCCCGGCGGTTGTCGACTCCCAGTCGGAATCGACTGCGCTGGGCGCGAATTCGCGCAACGTCTCGATCCGGCTGGCCTCCGACTGTCGCAGCTGACCAACTAAATACTTAACCAGCTCCAGCTGGCTGACGCCGGCCCCGAGCACGGTGGTCAGATTGCCCGGCCGGACAGATCGCGGCAGATCGCTGACCCGGCCGTGCTTGAGGAATTTCGGCGACCAACCCGCGAACGGCCCAAACAGCAGCCACGGCTTGCCGTTCACGATGCGGGCGTCCAGGTGTGCCGCCGTCATCCCAGGTGCACCCGGCGCCGGCAGGCCGTAGACCTTGGCCCGGTGAGCGCCGGTGATCGCGGGGTTGCCGCTGCGCAGGAATCGTCCACCGATCGGAAAGCCGCCAAAGCCTTTGGCTTCCTTGATACCGGACTTCTGCAGCAACGGCAGCGCCTGTCCGCCCGCGCCGACGAAGACGAATTTTGCGCCCAGCGTGCGGTTTTCGCCGGTGCGGCGATTACGCACTGCCACCGCCCAACCGCCGTCGTGTCGACGCGATAGATTGCGGACCTCGTGTCCGAACAACGTGAGAGTCCCGTTGCGCACGCCGTAGCCGATCAGCTGCCGGGACAACGCGCCGAAGTCGACGTCGGTGCCGTCGGCGGCCCAGTTGAGCGCGACGGATTCGATGCGGTCGCGTTCGGCAGCCATATAGGGCAGTCGGCGGGCGAATTCGTCGGCGTCCTCGATCCATTCGGCGCGGGCGAAGAGCGGATTACCGGCCAACGCCTCGCGGCGCCGGCGAAGATAGTCGACGCGCTCGGCGCCTTGCACGAAGCTGACATGCGGGACCGGGTTGAGAAAGCCGGGTACGTCCGACACCATGCCGTTCTCCGCCGCGTAAGCCCAGAACTGACGGGTGACCTGAAATTCCTCGTTGACCCGCACCGCTTTGGCGATATCGATCGAACCGTCGGGCAGCTGCGGCGTATAGAACAGCTCGCACAGGCCGGCATGTCCGGTGCCGGCGTTGTTCCAGGGGTCGCTGCTCTCGGCGGCGGCACCGTCGAGCCGCTCGATCACGGTGATCGACCAGTTCGGCTCCAACCGGCGCAGCAACGCCGACAACGTCGCGCTCATGATCCCGGTCCCGACCAGCACGGCGTCGACCTCCGAGGTTCTGCTTGCCTGCGGGCCTGACACCGAGCCGATCGTCCTTTGCGTTAGAGCGAGCATTATCGATCGCCAGATTATCTCGGCCGACTCTGACCCGCTGGTCTCCGCAGTCTGCCAGCTGTGCCCATGACCTGGCGAAATCGAAGCGCCGCGACCGCGCCGGGTGTGGTGCCGGTCACCGGATGTTCCATATCGACCAACGCGGCGATGCACTTCCCCGGGCAGGGCTAGCGGGTCCCGCGACGACCACGATTTAAGCTGGCGTTCGTGACTGGCTGGCAGCCCGATGTCCTGCCCGGCTACTGGCAACTCACCATCCCGCTGGGTGACGACCCCGACGGCGAGGGCGACATCGACGCGACGCTGCTGCGTCGTGGTGATGCCGCGCCGGCCGCCGACGCGATCCTGGCAGTGCACGGATACACCGACTACTTCTTCCACACCGAGCTGGCCGACCATTTCGTCGGCCGCGGCATCGCCTTCTATGCGCTGGACCTGCGCAAGTGTGGGCGCTCATCGCGCAGCGGCCTGACACCGCACTTCACCACCGACCTGGCCTACTACGACCGCGAGCTCGATCGCGCAGTGGAGATCATCGGCGAGGAAACAGGCTCGGCCCGCGTGCTGGCATACGGCCACTCCGCCGGCGGACTGATCGTCTCGTTGTGGCTGGACCGGATGCGGCAACGCGGCGCGACCACTCGTAACCGGGTAGCGGGCCTCGTGCTCAACAGTCCTTTTCTGGATCTGCCCGGCCCGATGCCGCTTCGCTGGCCGCCCACGCGAGCGCTGATCGCCACGATCGCACGCTTCGGCGACAAACGGGTCGCCCGCGGACCGAGCGAGACCGGCGGCGGCTACGGCGCGAGCCTGCATCGTGACTACCACGGAGAGTTTGACTACGACCTGCAATGGAAACCGTTGGGCGGCTTCCCCATTACCTTCGGTTGGCTGTCGGCGGTGCGGCGCGGCCAGACGAAGCTGCACCGCGGGCTCGATGTCGGCGTGCCGAATCTGATTCTGCGCTCTGACCACAGCGTCACCGAGGCGTCTGATGCGATTGCCCTGCAGCGCGGCGACGCGGTTCTCGACGTCAAGCACATCGCCCGCTGGGCAGGCTGCATCGGCAACCAAACCACGATCGTCCCGGTGGTCGATGCCAAGCATGATGTGTTCCTGTCGATGCCGCAGCCAAGACAGGTTGCGTACCAGCAGCTGGACAGCTGGCTGGACGACTACCTGGGCGCGGACTCCAACGTCGCGTCTCAGAACGGCTGAAGGGCTACCGGATGGAAAGCTACGACCTGGCGATCATCGGAACAGGCTCCGGCAACAGCATTCTCGACGACCGCTACGCCAAAAAGCGGGTCGCGATCTGCGAGCAAGGAGATTTCGGCGGAACGTGTCTCAATGTCGGGTGCATTCCGACCAAGATGTTCGTCTACGTCGCCGAGGTTGCCGAAACCATCCGTTCCGCGGCGCGCTACGGCATCGACGCACACATCGACCGGGTGCGATGGGACGACATCGTGTCACGCGTGTTCGGGCGCATCGACCCGATCGCGATCGGCGGTGAGGACTATCGGCGTGCTCAACCCAACGTCGACGTCTACGACACGCACACCCGGTTCGCTGCGGTGCAGGACGACGGCCGCTATTTACTGCGCACCGATGAGGGTGAGGAGTTCACTGCCGAACAGGTGGTGATCGCTGCGGGGGCGCGCGCGGAGATTCCGCCGGCCATCCTGGATTGCGGGGTGCAGCACTACACCAGCGACGACATCATGCGGATACCGGAACTGCCGAAACATCTGGTGATCGTCGGCGGCGGTTTCGTGGCATGCGAATTCGCCCACATCTTCTCCGCGCTCGGAGTCCGGATCACGATGGTGATCCGCGGCGGCTCACTGCTGCGGCATCTTGACGACACCCTGTCCAGGCGGTTCACCCGTATCGCGGCGAGCAAGTGGGAAGTGCGCAGCCACCGCAACATCCTCGGCTCGCACGAAAACCGCTCCGGGATCGTGCTGGAACTCGACGACGGCTCCGAGCTGAAGGCCGATGCCGTGCTGGTGGCGACCGGACGGCGCTCCAACGGCGATCGGCTAGACGCCGACACAGTAGGAATCGAGCTGGACGATCGCAGTGTCGTCGTCGACCAATACCAACGAACCTCCGCGCGTAACGTTTTCGCGCTCGGCGACGTGTCTTCGCCGTATGAGCTCAAGCACGTTGCCAACCATGAGGCACGCGTCGTGCAGCGTAACCTGCTGTGCGATTGGGACGACACCACATCGATGGCCGCCACCGACCACCGCTACGTTCCCGCCGCGGTGTTCAGCGATCCGCAGATCGCATACATCGGATTGACCGAAAACGAAGCCGTTGCAAAGGGTTTCGATATTTCCTGCAAAATCCAGGACTACGCGGACGTCGCCTACGGCTGGGCGACCGAGGACACCGTCGGCATCGTGAAACTCATCTCCGACTCCAAGACCGGTCAACTGCTTGGCGCGCACATCATGGGACACCAGGCCTCGTCGATCATCCAGCCGTTGATTCAGGCGATGACCTTTGGCTTGAGCGTGCACGAGATGGCGCGCGGCCAGTACTGGATTCACCCCGCGCTGCCGGAGGTCGTCGAGAACGCGCTCTTGGGACTGTCGGACTGAAATCCGCGCCCGGTTTCGGGCCGGGATTACGCGGCGGTGGTTGACGATCGACCGCGCGGCCGGCTGTCGATCGACCAGAGATGGCCACAGTCGGGACATTGCAGGTGCAGGAGCCACGCCTGGTAGTTCAGTAGGTACTGCCAGTGCGTATCGCAATTGCGACTGCTCTGGCAATCAGAGCACCCGACGCCGTGCTCGCACTGTGGGCAGCCGAACCAGGCGCGGCGGCCCCGATCGGCAGTGGGATCAATCGGCAACACGGCCAGCCTCCCGATCCGGAAGCACCCCGGCGGCCACCAAGTCGTCGTAGACACGTTGCTGATCGTCGTCGAGATTCGAGTACAGCAGCGCGTACGCGCGATCCTCCTGGGCGAGCACCTCCACCGGATCCCAGTCGTCCCCGATCGCCTCGAGGATGGCGGCCCGGCGGCGCGCCTCATCGAGGGTCAGGTCGTATGCGAACGCCAGATGATCAGCCTCAGCAGCCACGTGTTCTCCCCTGCCGACATGTCGAACGAGCCACCAGAGTCAGCGGTAGCGCCCGCGGTCGGCAATGGCCTCCGTCACATTCGGAGGTTGAGGTTGATCACAGTTTTTGCACTAGGCGGTGTCGACCAGCGCGTTCGGCGGCCGGCACTCGGGCGGGCACCCCCTTAGTGCGAGTGGCCGTGCTCTTCTTCTAGGTCGGCTTCGTGCACGTGCGGATGCGTGTGTTCACTTCCGTCGGCGTGGGCGTGGGAGTGGTCGTGCTCGACATGCTCGTGGTCGTGGCTGGTGTGCGGGTGCGCGTGAGTCAGGTCGTCGTGCTGGTGTTCGTGGGTGTGCGGTTCGTCGTGACCGTCTTTATGGTCTGTCACTGTCATCCCCTGTAGGTAGAGATCCCGACCGCATCCATTGTGCTCTTCGCGATGAGCCCTGGGAACAATTGACTCCCATCCTGTCTGGTCCGCAACCCTCGCGGCGCCTGAGGTGTAGAACAGTGCGCATGGGCCTCAGATGGCAAGGCTCCGGGACTCGCGGTGATTAGCCATGCATGAGCTTTCGCTGTGCGAGGCGATCGTGGGCGTGGTCAAGCCGTACGCCGACGGTCGCCACGTCGACGTAGTACGCGTCAGGATCGGCGCGCTTCGTCAGGTGGTTCCCGAGTCGCTGTCGTTTTGCTGGACGCTGCTCCGAGACTACGAGGACATGCCCGACGCCGAGTTGGAACTCGAGTTCGTCACCGCCGAGGTGCGCTGCCGGTCCTGCCGCAACGAGTCGTCGATCACTTCGCAGTGGTCATTGCTGTGCCCGCGTTGCGGGAGCGCCGACGTCGAAGTGCTGCGCGGCGACGAGTTTTTGGTGACGTCGCTGGATGTCTCGTGAAAGGTGTTGACGATGGGTAGATTTCATCGCCACGACGACGGAACCGTGCATACCCACGAGCACGGCGATCACGCCCACACCCATCCACACGACCACGGCGATCACAGCGGTTATCACACCGGCTCCCAGCGGATCGACGTGCTCGAGGCGATCTTCGCCGAGAACGACGTTCGGGCCGACTTTAATCGAAAAGCGTTTGAGAAAAGCCGAGTTCGTGCGATCAACCTCATGAGCTCCCCCGGCTCCGGTAAGACGACGGTATTGCAGGCCACCCTCGACGAACTCGCGGGCGAGATCGCCGTCGGAGTGATCGAGGGCGACATCGCCACCGATCTGGACGCCGCCAAACTCGGTGGTCGGGGCGCCCAGATATCCCTGCTGAACACCGGCAACGGATTTGGCGGTGAATGCCACCTCGACGCCCCCATGGTCAACCGCGCGCTGCAGGGACTGGACCTGGCCCACCTGGATCTGGTGATCATCGAAAACGTTGGAAATCTGGTTTGCCCGGCCGAATTCGACGTGGGCGAACATGCCAAGGCGATGGTTTATTCGGTCACCGAAGGGGATGACAAACCACTGAAGTACCCGGTGATGTTCCGCGCCGTCGACGTGGTACTGCTCAACAAGATCGATCTGGTGCCGTATTTGGACGTCGACGTCGACTCATATGTCGCCCGTGTCCGCGAGGTCAATCCGACGGCGACAATTTTGCCAGTCAGCGCCCGCACCGGCGTCGGCATGGCCGACTGGTTCGGCTGGCTGCGACAATTCGCCGCAGGCTCCGCAGCCTGATTGCACCGCGGTTTCATGTCGAGAACCCGCCCGGACGGTCGGACCGTAATCGCTTGAACACCAACACATGCAACTGATTCGCAAGAAGGCCACTATGTTGCTGATCTTCACGCATCAACGATGGTGCCGGACGGCGATTAATCGCCAACAGTACGCGCCTGCTTAACGAAATCGGGTACAAATCCGGAAACCCGTACCTGCCCTCCGAATTTGCCAGAACAGCGTTGACAAGGCAGTTCAGCGAGAGTAAACCCAGGACATAGCGCCGCGTAAGCGGGCCGATAGCCGACTCCCGCGGTGTCAGGGACCTTAGCCCGGGTCCCGGAAAGCTGCGATATGCCAACGGAAGCAGCAGTCAAAGCGGAAGAAACATTGATCCACGTTCTGTGGATCAACGCGGGTCTGAGTTGTGACGGCGATTCTGTGGCGCTGACTGCCGCCACTCAACCCAGTATCGAGGAGATCGCGCTGGGCGCGCTCCCCGGACTGCCCAAGATCGCCGTGCACTGGCCGCTGATCGATTTCGAGTGCGGCCCCACCGGCGGCGCCGACGACTTCCTCGAATGGTTCTTCAAGGCCGACCGCGGTGAGCTCGAACCGTTTGTGCTCGTCGTCGAAGGTTCGATCCCGAACGAGGCGATCAAGAACGAGGGGTACTGGTGTGGGTTCGGCAACGACCCGGCCACCGGGCAGCCGATGACCACCAGCGAGTGGCTCGACCGGCTCACTCCGAAGGCGACCGCAGTAGTCGCAGTGGGAACGTGCGCCACCTACGGCGGCATCCACGCGATGGCCGGCAACCCGACCGGGGCGATGGGCGTGCCCGATTACCTGGGCTGGGATTGGAAGAGCAAGGCCGGAATCCCGATCGTCTGCGTCCCGGGCTGCCCGATCCACCCCGACAACTTGTCGGAGACGCTGACTTATCTGCTCTACATGGCCACCGGGCAGGCGCCGATGATTCCGCTTGATGACGCGCTGCGGCCACAGTGGCTGTTCGGCAACACCGTGCACGAGGGCTGCGACCGGGCCGGCTACTACGAGCAAGGTGATTTCGCCACCGAGTACGGATCACCGAAATGCATTGTGAAGCTTGGCTGCTGGGGTCCAGTCGTCAAATGCAACGTGCCCAAGCGGGGCTGGATCAACGGCATCGGCGGCTGCCCGAACGTCGGCGGAATCTGCATCGGATGCACCATGCCCGGGTTCCCGGACAAGTTCATGCCGTTCATGGACGAACCCCCGGGCGGCAAGGTGTCCACCACGGCATCGGGCCTGTACGGCTCGGTGATCCGCAATCTGCGCGGCATCACCAACCGCACGCTGGACAAGGAACCGCGCTGGCGGCACAAGGGCGACAAACTCACAACGGGCGCACACCGCACCTGGTAATGGGCACCATCTCAGCTCGAAGGTAGGGAGCAAACTCCGATGACAACGATCATCCCCGAGCCGTCCCACGCGAAGCGCGAGCCCGGCCAACTCGTCGAGATGGCATGGGATCCGATCACCCGGATCGTAGGCAGCCTCGGCATTTACACCAAGATCGACTTCGAGAACCGCGAAGTGGTCGAGTGTCACAGCACCTCATCCATTTTCCGCGGCTACTCGATCTTCATGAAGGGCAAGGACCCTCGCGACGCGCACTTCATCACCAGCCGCATCTGCGGCATCTGTGGTGACAACCACGCCACGTGTTCCTGCTACTGCCAGAACATGGCGTACGGGGTCAAGCCTCCGCACCTGGGCGAGTGGATCGTCAACCTGGGCGAGGCCGCGGAATACATGTTCGACCACAACATCTTCCAGGAGAACCTGGTCGGCGTGGACTTCTGCGAAAAGATGGTGTCCGAGACCAACCCGGGCGTGCTGGCCAAGGCCGAGAACACCGCGGCACCGCACGCTGACGCGCACGGCTACAAGACGATCGCGGACATCATGCGCTCGCTCAACCCGTTCAGCGGGGAGTTCTACCGCGAGGCGCTTCAGGTCAGTCGCTACACGCGAGAAATGTTCTGCCTCATGGAAGGCCGCCACGTACACCCGTCAACGCTGTATCCCGGCGGAGTCGGCACGGTGGCAACCATTCAGCTGATGACCGACTACATGAGCCGGCTGATGCGCTACGTGGAATTCATGAAGAAGGTCGTGCCGATGCACGACGACTTGTTCGACTTCTTCTACGAGGCGATCCCCGGCTACGAGCAGGTCGGTCTGCGCCGCACGCTGCTCGGGTGCTGGGGCTCCTTCCAGGATCCCGACGTGTGCAACTTCGAGTACAAGGACATGGAGCGTTGGGGCAACGCCATGTTCGTCACGCCCGGCGTCGTCGTCGACGGCAAGCTGGTGACGCACTCGCTGGTTGACATCAACCTGGGTATCCGAATCCTTTTGGGCAGTTCGTATTACGACGACTGGAACGAACAGGAGATGTTCGTCAAGACCGACCCGCTGGGTAATCCAGTCGACCGGCGCCATCCGTGGAACCAGCACACCAACCCGCACCCGCAGAAACGCGACATGGACGGCGGAAAATATAGCTGGGTGATGTCTCCGCGCTGGTTCGACGGTAAGGATCATCTGGCGCTGGACACCGGCGGCGGCCCGCTCGCGCGGCTGTGGTCGACCGCATTGGCGGGCCTGGTCGACATCGGCTACGTCAAGTCCACTGGTCACTCAGTCCAAATCAACCTGCCCAAGACCGCACTCAAGGGACCGGTCGAGTTCGAATGGAAGATCCCCCACCACGGGTCCAACACCATCGAGCGCGACCGGGCGCGGACCTATTTCCAGGCCTATGCGGCGGCGTGCGCGTTGCACTTCGCCGAAAAGGCACTCGCCGAAATTCGGGCCGGCCGCACCAAGACCTGGGAGAAGTTCGACGTACCCAAGGAGGGAATCGGCTGCGGATTCACCGAGGCAGTGCGCGGAGTCTTGAGCCACCACATGGTGATCCGGGACGGCAAGATCGCCAACTACCACCCGTACCCGCCCACCCCGTGGAATGCCAACCCGCGCGACAGCTTTGGCACGCCAGGGCCGTATGAGGACGCGGTGCAAGGACAGCCGATCTTCGAGGAGAACGACCGGGAGCACTTCAAGGGCATCGACATCATGCGCACGGTGCGCAGCTTCGACCCCTGCCTGCCTTGTGGTGTGCACATGTACCTGGGCAAGGGCAAGACGCTGGAGCGGCTGCACTCACCAACGCAAGCAGCGACCGGGGAGTGATTTATGGCTGATCGCCCCGAGGAGTTGGAGGGGGACGCGCAGTGGCGCTCGGCGGGCGATCGGATCCAGACGCTGTTGGATGCGACGTCGGCCGGCGGCACTGTCGCGCGTGAGCGCGCCGAGCAGCTGGTTCGCGAGGTCGTCGAACTCTACGGCGCGGGCTTGGCGCGGATCATGGCGACAGTCGGCGATCGAGCGGACCGCGCCACGGTTGACCGCCTGGTCGCCGACGACTTGGTCGCCAGCCTGCTGCTCGTCCACGGCCTGCACCCACACGACCTGCGTCGCCGGGTCGCCGACGCACTCGATCGGGTCCGACCGTATCTGGGCTCACATGGCGGCGACGTGCATCTGCTCGACATCGTCGGGGACGCCGTACAGCTTCAGTTCGCCGGCAGCTGTAAGAGTTGTCCGTCGTCGGCAGTGACGCTGGAGCTGGCCGTCGAGGATGCGATTCGTGCTGCTGCACCGGAGGTTTCGTCGATCGAAGTGGTGACGCCCGAAGCCGCGCCAGCTGAACCAACGACGATGATTCCGGCGGAATCACTGCTGGCCCAGGTCCATTCCAGGGCCCATGCCAACGGCGGCGCGTCGGCGGCCTGGCATCCGGTGCCGGATCTGGCCGATCTGGCCCCCGGCGAAGTCGGCGGCTTTTCGGTGGCCGGCGCCGTGGTGCTGGCCTGCCGGGTTGGCGACCAGCTTTACGCCTACCGTGACCACTGCCCGGCCTGCGAAGGATCCTTGGCCGGTGCGGCGCTGCACCGGCGGACCACGCCGGCCGAGCCAGTGCTGCGATGTCCGCGCTGCCACGCGCATTTCGACGTCGTGCACGCCGGGGCGGGCCTCGACGACGGCGCCGAACGTCACCTCGATCCCATCCCGCTGCTGCTGCGCGACGGAGTGCTGTCCATCGCGGTACCGGCCGAGCCGATGGGCGCACCGGCATGACCAGTCCGTACGACGTCCTGAGCCGAATCACCAGCAACCGCCAGGCACCGCAACCTGCCGGGGAGCGGTGTGAAATGTGCTCCGAGAGCATCGCCGAACAGCACCAGCACGTGGTGAATGTGGCTGGGCGGCAACTGATGTGTGTATGCCGCGGCTGCTATCTACTGTTCACCGACAGCCACGCGCAGCTGCGCTACCGCTCCGTTCCCGACCGGTACCTGTCGTTTCCCGACTTCGCGCTTGATCGCCGCACCTGGGAACTGCTGCAGATCCCGGTCGGCCTGGCGTTCTTCTTCCGCAACTCGGCGCTGGATCGCACCGTCGCGTTCTACCCCGGACCGGCGGGGGCAACCGAGTCCGATCTCGACCTCGAGGCCTGGACCGCGATCAACTCGGCTGACCCTCGGGTGGCAATGCTCGCCGACGACGTCGAGGCACTGCTGGTCCGAGTGCGCGAGGACGAACAGCCCGATTGCTACCTGGTTCCCATCGACGCCTGCTACGAATTCATCGGCGGACTGCGGATGTTGTGGCGCGGCTTCGACGGCGGCCAAGAGGCCCGCGAATTCATCGACGCGTTCTTCGATCAGCTGGCCACCCGCAGTACGGAGCAAGGCCGATGACCCGCGCAGGCGCCCAGGCGAGCGGCCTGACATTCAGCGTCCTCGACGTGGTACCCGAGCCCTACGCGGCAGTGCCGATATTGACCGCGCGGGTCAGTGTTTCCGCCCCCGACGACGAGCCCGTGCACGCGATCGCGCTGCGCTGCCAGGTCCGCATCGAACCATTGCGACGCGGCTACTCCGATGACGAAGCGGCGGGGCTGACTGATTTGTTCGGGCCACGGCAACGCTGGGCCACCACCCAACGCACCTTCCTGTGGCAGCACTGCACGGCGATGGTGCCGGCGTTCCTGGGCACCAGCGAGATCACGCTGCCTCTGGAGTGCACCTACGATTTCGAGGTCGCCGCCGCCAAGTACTTACACGCGTTGCGCGACGGCGCTGTGCCATTGCAATTCCTGTTCAGCGGAACCGTATTCACCCCGGGTCAGCGCGGTTTCTCCGTTCAGCAAGTGTCGTGGGACTGCGAGGACCACTACGACATGCCGGTAGCCGTGTGGCGCGAACTCATCGGGCTGCATTACCCGAACACCGGATGGGTGCGGCTGTCTCACGATGCGGTAGCCGCGTTGGCCGACTACAAGTCGGCGCGCGGCCTGTTGAGCATCGAGGACGCGGTCACCACACTGATCAGCGCGGCGCACCAGGAGTCGCGATGACCGCGGATTGGGACCGGGCCCGGGCGGTCGCCGACGCCGTGCTGTACGAGGGCTACCTGCTCTACCCGTACCGCGCCACCTCGAGTAGGAACCGATCACGGTGGCAATGGGGCGTTTTGGGACCCGCGGGCGCGGCCGACGCGGGGATCGGCGAGGACGACGCCATCGTGGCGCAGTTCCTCGTCGACGGAGCGCGAGCAATCACCCTGGTGGTGCGCTTCCTGCAGCTGCAGCACCGCCGTGTCGAACGCGACACCGGAAGCGGCCGTTTCGAACCCGTCGACGAGCTGATCGCACCAACTGGTTCGTGGCTGACCTGGGACGAAGCGATCGAGTGTGAAACGTCTTTCGGTCCCTTTGTGATTGACGATCCGGCCCAGCCGCGGTCACTGTCGCTGACCGCCGCTCCGGCAACCGACGTCGAATCGGTCGAGGGCGGTCGGCTGGTCCGGACCCGGCGGGAGGTGAACGCTACGTTGACCGTGGGCGTCGAGCCAGACGGCACGCTGCAGCGGGTATCGGTACGGGTCGCGAACACCGGTCCTGCCGCGGTGGACAAAGACGACGCGATAGCGCGTTCCCTGATCGGCACCCACGTCATCGCGGAAGTCGTTGGGGGTGAATTCGTCTCGCTCCTCGAGCCGCCGCCGGCTGCCGCCGACGCGGTGTCCCGCTGCAGCCAGCACCGCTGTTTCCCGGTGCTGGCCGGACCGCCCGGCGCCGGGGATCTGCTGTTGATCTCGCCGATCATCCTCTACGACCACCCCGAGGTCGCCGAACAGAGCGAGACCGCGCTCTACGACTGCACCGAGATCGACGAGATCCTGACGTTGCGCGTGATGACGATGACCGACGAGGAGAAGGCGCAGGCCCGGGCTACCGATCCGTTGGCCGCACAGATCATCGACAGCTGTGACTCCATGTCACCCGAAGCCATGGAGCGCCTACACGGAGCCCTACGGGATCCGCGGGATGCCGTCGGTCTGATCCCGGAGGTGCCCGATGGCGTGGATTGGTGGGATCCGTTGGCCGACAACGCTGTCCAGCCTGACTTGGACGCGGTGCTGGTGAACGGTGTCCGGGTGGCACGGGGCAGTCGGGTGATTCTGCATCCGGGGCGTCGGGCCGACGCGCAGGACGTGTTCTTCGCGGGCAGGACGGCTCGCGTCACCACCGTGCACGAGGACGTCGACGGCAACCAGCACGTCGGTGTCGTCGTCGAGGACGATCCGGCGGCCGACCTTCACGAGTGGTACGGCCGCTATCTCTACTTCTCCCCTGACGAAGTCGAGCCGCTCGAAACCAGCACCACAGAAAGGAATTCGATATGGAGATCGTAGGATGGGTGTTCGTCGGCATCCTGGCAATGTTCGCATTGGCCGGAGTCGTGATAGGGCTGATATCCGTCCCGGATGCGCGACGGTACCTCAAGATCCGGCATATGTAACGTCGTCGGACGGTCCGAGACCAGTGCGCATCCTGGTGGCCGGCATCGGCAACATCTTCCTCGGCGACGACGGGTTCGGCTCCGAGGTAGTCCGGCACGTCCCAGTCCGGCAGGACGATTCGGGCGTGCGGGCCGTCGACTACGGCATCGGAGGCATGCACTTGGCCTACGACCTGCTTGACGACTGGGACGCGCTGGTCCTCGTCGACGCGGTACCCAATCGCGGCAGCCCGGGGGCTCTGCACGTCTTCGAGGCCGACCATGAATCACATTCCGCCACGGCCGGTCTGGACAGCCACAGCATGGATCCCGCGGCGGTCTTCGACAGCCTGAAGGCACTCGGCGGCAAACCGCCTTACACGGTCGTCATCGGCTGTGAGGCGGAGAGTGTCGACGAGGGCATCGGCCTTAGCGAGTCCGTCGCGGCCGCGGTGCCACGGGCCATCGACGCCGTCAAGGAAGTCGTCGCGGGTCTGCGGACTCGATCGCGGGCGGCGTCGGTGGAAAGGCAGGGCTGACCGATGTGTCTGGGCATACCGGGCCAAGTGGTCAGGATGCTGGATGGTTACGAGGGGCAACTCGCACTGGTCGACGTCGCCGGAAAGCAACGCAACGTCAACGTCGGCATGTTGCCGGAGGAGACGTTTGCACCCGGTGACTGGGTGATCATCCACATGGGGTTCGTCGTCGAGAAGACCGACCGGGCCGGCGCCGAGCAGGCGATGACCGGTCTGGAGTTGATGGGCCGGGGCCGCGACGATGACTGACACGCTGCTGCACATCGATAGCGTCCGGCAACGGTTCACCGTGACCGGTGTCGTTCAGGGGGTTGGGTTCCGTCCATTTGTGCACCGGATCGCCACCGACCTCGGGCTGACCGGATTCGTCGGCAATGATTCGGGCGCGGTCTTCCTCGAAGTGCAAGGGCCTGGCACACTCATCGGCGAATTCGCTCGCAGGCTGCGCGCCGAGGCGCCACCGCTGGCATCGATCAGCGCCGTCAACGTCGTCGACGTCGACACCGACAGGCTGTGCGAGAGCGGGTTTCGCATCGTGGAAAGCCAGCCGGTCGCCGGTGCCACCACCCCGATTCCACCCGATATCGCCGTCTGCGACGACTGCATCGCCGAGCTGTTCGACCCGGGCGACCGTCGTTACCGGCACCCCTTCGTGACGTGCACCAACTGCGGTCCCCGGTTCACCATCATCCGCGCCCTGCCCTACGACCGACCGGCCACCACCATGTCGGCGTTCGCGATGTGCGCGCGCTGCGCGGCCGAGTACCACGACCCGGCCGACCGCCGCTTCCACGCGCAGCCGATCGCTTGCCCGGACTGCGGGCCATCGCTGTGGTTCGCCGCGCACACGGAGCGCGTCGCCGGATCCGATGCCGCGCTGGGGGCCACCCAGCAGGCCCTGGCCGACGGCGCGGTGGTCGCGATCAAGGGCGTCGGCGGCTATCACCTGGCCTGCCGCGTCGACGACGAGGCGGCGGTCGTTGCGCTGCGGACCCGTAAAGCGCGGGGCGCCAAGCCGTTCGCGGTGCTGGTGCGCGATCTCGACATTGCACGCTATTACGCACATCTCGACGACACCGAAGCCGCGGTGCTCTCGAGTCCCGCGCGGCCGATCGTACTGTTGCGGCGTCGCCACGACTCGCCGCTGGCCGACGCTGTCGCGCCCGGCAGCCCACTGGTCGGGCTGATGCTGCCGTACTCGCCGATCCATCACCTGCTGCTCGCGCCGGTCCCGGGCGTCGATGCACCGCCACCCCTTGCCTTGGTGCTAACCAGCGCCAACCGCTCAGATGATCCCATCTGCTTCACCGAAGACGATGTCCTACAACGCCTCCCGCCCCTGTGCGATGCGGTGCTCGACCACGACCGGCCGATCCATGTGCCCTGCGACGATTCAGTGGTTCGAGTGGTGGACGGTCGCGAACTGCCGATCCGCCGATCCCGCGGCTATGCGCCGCTGCCCGTCGACCTCGGCCGCGATGGCCCAGCGGTGCTGGCGGTCGGCGGCGAACTGAAGAACACCTTCTGCCTCACCGACGGGTCGCGCGCATACCTGTCCGGGCATATCGGTGACATGGAGACACTGGAGACCCTGCGGGCGTTCGAGCGCGCGGTGGGCCAACTCAGTGAAATCCGGCATGAGCCGGTGCGATTGGCGGCCGACCTGCACCCCGGATATCACACCCGCAGTTGGGCGGAGCGCCGTGCCGGCGATCGACCACTGGATCTGATTCAGCACCACCACGCGCACGTGGTGTCACTGCTGGCCGAGCATGGACGTCTCGGTGAACCGGTGGTCGGTGTTTCGTTCGACGGCACCGGCTACGGCTGCGATCAGACGATCTGGGGCGGCGAGATCCTCAAGCTCGGGCCGGACAGCCACCGGTTCGCCCGGGCCGGCCACCTGTTGCCGGTGCCACTGCCGGGCGGCGATGCGGCCGTGCGCAACCCGTGGCGGATGGCGCTGTCTCAGTTGTGGATGGCCGGTATCGCCTGGGCATCGGATCTGCCCCCGATCGCTGCCGCGACGCCGGCCGAATTACGGCTCACCCGTTCACAACTGGAATCCGGCAGCGGGTGCGTGCCGTGCTCGAGCATGGGCCGGCTGTTCGACGCCGTCGCATCCCTGTTGGGAGTGCGACAGCGGATCGACTACGAAGGCCAGGCCGCGATCGAGCTCGAGGCGCTCGCCGATTCCATCGGCGACGCAGCGGGACCGGAGCTGAGACTGTCGGTGCGCGCCGATGGGGTGATCGACCCCGCCGGCATGCTGCGGGCGATGGTGGCGGCCCTGCGCGCCGGTGTGCACACGGCAGCGCTGGCTGCGGAATTCCATCACGCGGTCGCGGTCGCCGTCGCCGAGGTGGTGCGTAACACCGCCGGACCGGTCCGGTTGGTGGGTCTGACCGGCGGGGTTTTCCAGAATGTGCTGCTGCTGCGAGAGTGCCGACAACGCTTGCAGCAGGCCGGATTCGACGTGCTCACTCATCACACGGTGCCACCCAACGACGGCGGGCTGGCGCTGGGTCAGGCCGCGATTTCGGTGCTGACCGCGATGGAAGAAGCTGAGTTGCGATGACCACTGCGATCGATCGCGGACTGGGCGCCGAGCTGGCAGCCGATCTGGCCGCGGCCGCCTTCACACTGGCCAAGCGGTTCGCGGCGGGCGCGACGATGTGGTCCATCGCACCGTCGTGTGAGCCGCATGCACTGCACATTGCGGTCGAGTTCGTGCATCCGGTGATCATGGGAAAGCGGGCGCTTCCGGCCGTTGCCCTGACCGGACCGAACCTGGTCGATCTGGTGCGCGTGTCGGTCCGGCCCGGCGACATCGTGATCGGGGTTGGCGCCGCCGCGGACCCCGAGCTGCGTTCGGTGATGCGCCGCAGCCCGGCCTGGGGCGCCAGCACGATCTGGATCGGCAGCGGTGAACGGCCCGAGGCGGGTGCGGCCGATCACGTGCTGTGGCTCGACGACCCCGATCCACGCGTTCCCGCGACAGGCGGCTTCGTGCTGTTCTATCACCTGTTGTGGGAACTCACCCACGTGTGTTTCGAGCACTCGGGTCTGCTCAAACCCGAATGCGCCGAGGGGGTTTGCGTCACGTGCAGCGACGAGGGACGCATGGCCGAAGTGGTGTCGCCGTCGGCTGACGGCATGGCCGCGGTACGCACCGCGCGCGGCGTCGAGAGCGTGGCGACGGCGCTGATCGACCCGGTTGTCGCCGGCGATCTGGTGCTGGTGCACGCCGGCACCGCGATCAGTCGCATAGAAGAGGAGTGGCGCTGATGGATGAAGAGCCCACCAACTTCCTGTATCCGTTCATCGATGCACAGGAGGACGACCCACAATCGCTGCTCGCCGATCTCGCCGCGTCAGCGCAGGCGAAGGCCGCCGAGAGTGTGGCGCTGCGGCGCACCACACTGGAAGCCAACGCCGACCTGCTCGATCAGGCTGCCACCCAGATGGCCCGCCGCTTCGCCGCCGGTGGGCGGCTGTTCACCTTCGGAAACGGCGGCAGCTGCACCGATTCCACCACCCTGGCCGCGTTGTTCGCCCGCCCGCCGGCCGGAAAGCCGCTACCCGCTTGGTCGTTGACCGCCGATCAGGCGATTGTGACCGCGCTGGGTAACGACGTCGGGTTCGAGCTGGTGTTCGCCCGTCAATTGATCGCCCGCGCAAGGGCCGGTGACATCGCGATCGCGATGTCGACCAGTGGCAATTCGCCCAACCTGCTGGCCGCGCTGGCCGAGGCGCGACAACGTGGTTTGTACACAATCGGTTTCGCCGGATACGACGGCGGCGCATTCACGGACAATCCAAGTGTGGATGCCTGCTTCATCGTTCGCTCGCAGAGCGTTCACCGAATTCAGGAATCGCAAGCGCTGCTGGGCTATCAGCTGTGGTCGGCCACCCAGCGCCGGTTCGATGATCGAGGTTTGGGGGCCGCATGAACAAGCCAGCAGGTGAATACCTGTCGTCGGGGCCGCGGTTCGCCGAGGGCGAGGTGATCGAGCGGATCGAGTCGTTCCGCAGGCGCCGCCCCCGGTTGCTCGACGACTACGTGAACCTGGCGCATGGGGCGGGCGGAAAGGCCTCGGCCGCGCTCGTCGATGCGGTGTTCATGGAGGCGTTCCGCAATCCACTGCTGGAGTCGCTGGGCGACGGCGCGGTTATCACGCTGCCCGGTGGTGAGCGACTGGCGATGTCCACCGATTCATTCGTCGTGCAGCCCAGGCGTTTTCCCGGTGGGTCCATCGGCGAGCTCGCTGTGTACGGCACCTGCAACGACGTCGCGATGTCCGGCGCGGTGCCGTCCTGGATCTCGGCGGCGTTCGTGCTGGAAGAGGGATTTCCGATCGCCGAGCTGAAGGAGATCGTCGCCGACATGGCCGCTGCGGCGGCCGGCGCGGGTGTGCAGATCGTCACCGGCGACACCAAGGTGGTGCCCAAGGGCGCCGCCGACGGCATGTTCGTCACCACCACCGGCGCCGGCGTCGTTCCCGCGGGACGCAAACTTTCGGCCGCGTCGATACGCCCCGGCGACAAGGTGCTCCTGTCGGGTTCGATGGGCGATCACGGCATGGCGGTGATGCTGGCCCGGGGCGACCTGGCCATCGAGGCCGACATTCATTCCGACACGGCGTGTTTGAGCCCGCTGGTGGAACTGCTGATGGCGGCCGCGCCATCCACCCGCTGGCTGCGGGACGCCACCCGGGGCGGGGTCGGCACCGTCTGCAACGAATTGGCTCAGGCCTGCGGCCTCGGAGTGCTACTCGACGAGGAGCGACTGCCGGTGCGGCCCATGGTGAACGGCGCGTGCGAGCTGCTTGGCATCGATCCGCTGTACGTGGCCAACGAGGGAAAGTTCGTCGCCGTCGTCGCACCCGACGAGACCGACGCCGGGCTGGCCGCGCTGCGCTCGCATCCGCTGGGCGGCGATGCGGCCGAGGTCGGGGAAATCGTCACCGAACCGGCGGAAAGCGTGGTCTTGCGGACCGGGTTCGGCGGCACCCGGATCGTCGACATGCTCGTCGGCGACCCGCTGCCGCGGATCTGTTGAGGGCTCGAGCCAAAGAAAGGAGTGACCGCTCATGTGTCTGGGAATTCCGGGTCGGATCGTTGAGATCACCGATCCTGCGAACTATTTGGCGAAGGTAGATGTCAGCGGGGTGCAGCGCACGATCAGCGTGCGGCTGCTGG
>Ga0209113_1000067_pt1 | contig 21390 bp, 7 predicted proteins | sample TexAe_RefH0_O1_FD_187951 | JGI IMG/M metagenome (GOLD analysis project Ga0209113, IMG submission 187951) | Forest soil microbial communities from Davy Crockett National Forest, Groveton, Texas, USA - Texas A ecozone_RefH0_O1 (SPAdes) (version 2) | ecosystem: Environmental > Terrestrial > Soil >... | reverse complement strand
CCCTAACGCGAATATCACTTATTCGACAAAGGCAAGCGAGAGAAGGAGCTGGCCAACTACGTAGGCCCGCATTTATAAAACCTGAAACTAGTGGAGCCCCCTGCAAGGCAGGGAGACCCTCCAGCGTTTTTTTTTTTCATAAGATTAAGCAAGAGCGCGTATTTTTATTATATAATCCCTGCTACTCTCCCATTAGGGGCAACGACGGTTAGCGGTAAATATAAAGTTAGGAATAAATATTAATTATTAGCCATTCAAATTTCCGGGCTATAATTATTCTAATTAAACTTGTTACGAACCTTCCCTACTACTTCCGCTTTTAGTTGGTGGGTCGGCTGCTTAGTCCTAGTTATGGGTCTAGAGACGGTACAGTACTAAGTCATAATTAAATATTAAAGATTAACAGGATGGAAAAACAAAAACACACGCGTGCTTCGCAAACCCTGCGTAGCTGGAGCGAGAGGGTGGGCACCTTAATTGATATCAAATCATTATAACCTTTTAAGGCTTCCGCAAAGCGGACCTGCCCCCACCTTTAGCGAAGCAGCCCTCACTCTAAGGATGTAAAGCAGTATCATCTATTATTTAAAGGAACGACCAGCGAGAGTATTGGGGGCGAAGCACCTAGTTATTGGTTTTAAAAAAAATAGTACCCCCGTTATTGGTAGTAGCTAAAGGGTTCTGCTTTGCAAGGCTAAACCTATCCTGCTTTTAAAGAAGCCTGGTGGGTTTGCTAGGCCCCGCCAGAAGCGAGTGTCGATATTTTTAAAGTTGTTCAGGGTTATACATCAAATCAGTACACCTTCTCCGCTTGCAATGCAAGGCTGCTTCATTCGCTGCCAGTGGTACTTGGCAAGAGCTGGTACGAGCGCTATAAGCAGGAGGTGACTACATTGCAGTTAGGCTAAGCTAAAGAAGGGCCTTAAAGCTAACGCTGCGTGGTAATAGTCTAGCATAAGGGTTGAAAATTTATTTATTATTTTAATAGCACTAATTCAATTATTAGTATTGCTATTTTTTTTTGTTTTTGTTTGTGCTCCGCCCTCTTTGCGCAAGCGACTGCTTTGACAGCCCTTATATAAAATAAGCTGGCTCCTTGCCTGTGGTACTTGTTGCGAAGCAGAAGCGCCCAGGTTATAATGCAGCAAGTAATAGCACCCAAGCTTAAGGCTTAATATCGTAAGTTCTGCTAGTCCTTTATCGAATAGCGTTGCTTTGCAAGGGCTGCTTTGCTCTGCTTTCTTTTAAATTAAGGTGAGAAACATTAACAAAGGGGAGGGGGGCTATGCCACCCCTCAAGCTGCTGAGCAGGAGTCATAAGCAGGCTCCACACCACAAAAAAATAAACAAGCGCTTCCTTGCGTAGCTAGGACTGCGGTGCAGCTACTGCCAAGTTCCACAGGCTACCTTGCCTTGCTAATAAAAGAAACTTGGGCGAGGGAGGTAAGAGCAACTACATTTTTATGCTTTGCGGTTATGTGCCTTATATATTACAATCATTTGCGCGCCTCCGCGCTTGCTTTTTTATGAGGCTTTGAAGCATATATGCCGGTTAAGTAGGCCATAACTTTTATTAGAGTGAAAACAAGTTGAGTCGAACAACTTCTTCCCCTTTAAAAGAGGGGCACTCAACCACCCGAGTTCTGCTTCCTTATCTTTACCTAACTTTTTGTTTAGCAATAGCCTTTCAAGATTAAATCCTTTTGCTGGGTAACCAGGCTGCGCAAGCTGCGTAAGCTGCCCAAGCTATTTAAATTTCCCAAGCTGCGTAAGCCACTGTTAATCTCCCTCGCTTTGGCTACGCCCAGCAGTGTTTATGCCTTACTAAGGCGCCCCTTATCCGTACTACCTTCTTAAAAATATAATAAAGAAGAGCAGGCTGCCTTACCCTCTGCGCTAAGCCTAGCCTCCCTACGTTATACGTAGTACGTTGTTTTGTGGGAGGCAAGTGTTGCAGCTAATCCCTCGCAAGTAGGTACTGCTTCCTGCTAAACCCTACCATCGAACATTAAGGGCGCTACACTTTACTCATGGCCTTTTTGCCTACCTATCATCTCTTGCTCCCACCTGCCTACGCTAGCGCTGAGCACTGCCTCTTTTTAATACATGCTGCTCCTCCCTTGCATAAGGCAGGGTGCCTAGTTTTCTTTTTTTTTACAGCTACGCTGGAGTAAGCCTGCCCTCCGTAGGTAAGCTTCTTCCCTCTGCAAGCGAGGTTAGGGCAACCCCCGTATAAGTTACCTCTCCCTGCGCAAGGGTTAGCGCAGAGGGATAACTTCGTAGGCAAGGATCGTTGCTATTTAAAGAGGCAGGGTCGCCTATCATCTGCGCTAGCGATAAGGAGCGCTATTTTTTAAGAGGCTGATGGCCCTGCGCTTTATCCTGCATAGCTGTTTTTAAATAAAGAGAAGTAGGCCTCCCGATTAAACTTACCTCGCCTCAGACGCGCCTCCCTACGTTATACGTAGTACGTTGTTTTGCTTAGCCTTTATCTAGTTTCTCCCTAGCTTTGGCTATGCCCTACTGTTGTTGGGTTTGGCTTAGCCCTGAGGCACGGCAACCCTTCCTAAGCAAGGCCAGGCTAGGAGATGCACGGAGGGGGTAGCCTCCCTTCGCTGCTTGGTTCCCTCCGAAGGCCGAAGGCCGAAGGCCGAAGGCCGAAGGCCGAAGGCCGAAGGCCGAAGGCCGAAGGCCGAAGGTAGAGCACGTTAAACTTTCCTCTTTGCTATGCAAACCTAAGGCGGCCTTTCTTGCCTTAATAGGGAGGCAGGGCTGCAGGCATCGGAGCACAGGCAAAGGCAAAGGCACGTAGTAAAAAAAAAGAACAACACGCCTCGCTTAGGTAAAGGCAAGCGTAGAAAGAGTGCGGAGGGGTTGCATAGCCCCCACCAGTTAAGCCTTTTAGCATTCGAGTATAGCTTTCAGTTTTAACCTTTAGGTGTTACTCTAGCTCCGCGGAAGGACAGCTACGCATGACCCTCTCGCAGTAGCCTACGGTATAAACGGGCGGAGCCTTAAGCACTAAAATCTGCTCTTAGTCTACTCTTTTATCCCGCGCGAGTGAATCAAGACCAAGGGCTAGATTTTTCTTTAAATACGCACTCTCAAGGTTACACTGGTCATAATTATAACAGTACACAGCTGCACCTTTAACCCACAGTAGCGAGGGGGATTAAGAATGCTAAAACGAAATATTCGGATCTGGTAAGATTTGAACTCACGACTCTTTTGAAGTGCTCGTTTTCAAGACGAGTGCATTAAACCGCTCTGCCACAGATCCTTCGTTATATTATTTATCTTTTTTTATTAGACCGACTCTTAGCTTTTTTATTTATCTTGCGAAGTTGAAAGCAGGCAGCACCTGCTTTGCGAAGCGAGTGCTTGTGCTACTTGGCAAGGGCTGGTATACTCAATGGAGTGTTACTAAACCAGCCTCCTTATCGCAATTGTTCCGTCATTCGGTTACACCTACGATATTTTTATAAGGAGTGGTACTTACCTCGCCTCAGACGCGCCTCCCTACGTTATACGTAGTACGTTGTTTTGCTTAGCCTTTATCTAGTTTCTCCCTAGCTTTGGCTATGCCCTGCTGTTGTTGGGTTTGGCTTAGCCCTGAAGAAGGGCAACCCTTCCTAAGCAAGGCCAGGCTAGGAGATGCACGGAGGGGGTAGCCTCCTTCCGCTGCTTGGTTCCCTCCGAAGGCCGAAGGCCGAAGGCCGAAGGCCGAAGGCCAAAGGCCGAAGGCCGAAGGCCGAAGGCCGAAGGTAGAGCACGTTAAACTTTCCTTCGGTGGCAAAGGAAGAGGCTTCGTCCCTCGCCTATACGTAAAACGGGGGCAGTGTCTGCCGCCAAAGGCGAGCGAACCAATAATGATCCCTGCTTACTTCATTAAAACAGCCCTGCACGATTTAAAGAGTTAAAAATAAAATAGCCTCGCTGGGGCAGCGAACGAAAGCAAGGTGCCGTATGTTCTTAAAAAGGGGTAAAAAAAAGATTAATACAAAGTCCTATTATAAAAACATATATACAAATAATATAAGCAATCTGAATTATTCTTAATAAATAATTAGCTTTAAGAAAATAATTTATTTATCATTTGAATTTAGGATATTTAGTTTCAACATCCGTATATTTCAGTAAATATATAGATAATAAATAACCTATACTATATATTATACATTAAAGGGCTATAATAGCTAAATCCATTAACCAAAAAAAAATTGTTGAGTAGCAAGGCGCACAGTGAGATTATCAGATTGATAAGAGCTGGCCAAGTTCCACAGGCCCGCCCTGAAATATTGTATTATTTCGTTCATTTTAACTATTTATTAGCTCCATTATCACTACCTTTTGAACCACAGCCCTCTGGTGTTGGATTACCACCTTTACTATCTGGTGCTGGATTGCGCGGAGGGAAGTTATTTAGGTATATTGTTTTACCTGCATCATTAGCTGCATCCCCTGCTACCCTGTAGCGATTATTTTTACTACTTCCCTTCCCTTTTTTTTTATGGTCTTGAATAATTTATAATATCTGATATTAATAGTATACCTCCTATACCAAGAGATAAACTAATTAAAACATAAAATTAAAACAAAAAGACACTGAATACTTAAAAAAGGATAGTAACTAAAAATAAAAATTTAAATCAAAAAAAGTTAACATATTAACAATTTAAGGCTTGTTAGATTAGAAAAGGCTTAAATAATACTGCTAACCTTTTAATTACAGTAGCCTCCGAAGGGAGGCGCGCCTCCCTTTTTATTAAGGTTTTCTTAATGAAGTTTTAAGGTTGCAGCACTTAGACCTTATCGGTCTAATAAGGCATGAATCTAATCTAGCACTAGCGCAGGGAAGGAGACTAGGCCTCCCTAATTAATTATGAATCCAAGCCTAGCTTCCTTCACTTGGGGGGCAGGAGTAAAAAGGCTGAGAAGTTCGGATTACCCCCTCCCTTTCGCTTTATTCGTAGGCAAGGGAAGAAGCACAGCAGAAGCATAAAAAAAAGAAAAACGACAGTACCTAACTAACCCTAGTAAACCGTATTTTAACATTTAAAATCACCATTGAATAGATTTTACCTAAAAATAGGATTGGATGGTTAAAAGAATTTATATCTTATTTCATTATTAAATTTTCTATTATACTTATATAACAAGCGCTATACGAGATGTTGTTTGCTTTGAATCCTTATCCCCTGCCTCTTTTTTCCCCCTCCTAGCCCCTTCCCTAAATTAGGTTATACATACTACGTACTACGTAGGGAGGCTTGGCTTAGCGCAGAGGGTAAGGCAGCCGTGCATCTCCTAGCCTTGCCTTGCTTAGGAGGGTTGCCGTGCCTCAGGGCTAAGCCATACCCAACAACAGTAGGGCATAGCCTAAGCTAGGGAGAAACTTGGCAAAGGGCTTACGTAGTTTTTTTTTTGCTTCCCCTTGCTTCTGGCGAAGCCAAGCTATACGTAGGGATAAACTTGCAGAAGCAATCGCAGTAAACCCATAAGCGCAGGTAGGGAGCGCGGACCTTAGCAAGCGGGAAGAAGTTTCTAGCGCAGGCTGAGGGTGAATAGCACACCTACCTATCGCTTTAGCTTTAGTTTCGCGTGAAAAAGAGAGCAACGGTGCCAATTCGCAGCAAATATAAAAAATAGTAAGACTAAAAGCTAAATATTTTTTTTTAACTTATAGCCTTTGAGCAGTACAGGAATCGAACCTATCTTAGTCTAAACGACAAATTCTTTTACAGAGAACCACCTTTACCATTCGGAGCACCTGCCCTATGTGATTTATGTTCCTTTTTTAAACAAGGCGCGTGCTTCTCTCCCTTAAAAATAAATTAAAAAGAAAGCGTGGCCTAGCATAGCTGTGGATTCTGTGCCTTTCTTCCTGCTATTCGGAAGGCTGCCGGGCAAGTGTTTGGTTATTGTTTTGTTGCGAAGCAACCTGCTGGTTTAGCCTAGCCCTCGCTATATTTTCCCCCCTTGGGCGGGGCCATAATTAATGCTGTGCTTTTTTTACAACTGCTAAACAAGAGAAAGGGTTTCGAATCATTGAGCTGCTATGTAAGAAGCAGCTGACTCTGCTTATTATCTCACGCTGGCGCAGGCTTTATCCTGCTACTTGCCTAAGGCAGCCCACACTTTACGCAAGGGAAACGTAGCTTGGCTTTAGCGAAGCAGTAATTTATTTCTTTTTTTTACTTCTCTTCAGCTTGGTGGAGGCTCAACAAAGTGGGCGGGCGGAGCCTGCCAATTACAGGGAAAAAGGTAATGAACAACCCCTTTATATATGATGGGAGGCTAAGTTGTAGACTATGTTCGGTATGCTTAACTGATAAACTAGTATACCAAAAACTGGACTCGAACCAATATCAGTATCTTACAAGGAAACTGTTTTACCAATTAAACTATTTCGGCTTTTATTCTTTGTAAAACACACCCCCCTTCGCTGCTTCGCAGTGGGTAACTTGTAAAGCAGTATCCTCCCTTTGGTTCCGGTCGTTCAGAGGTGGAGTTAAAATAGCCCACCCCCTTCTTCTTTGGTAGCACACAAAGAAAATAAGCGCAAGCGTGCCGAGTTTAACAGTAGCAAGTGACACTCCTTCGTAGCGGAGCAGACCTGCTATGACAAGGGGCGCAAGGAAAGGAATACACCTTTACTGTTCTGATGACTTAGCTGCTCCGCTACTAGTGTGCTAAAGGTTTGTTGTACCTTTACCGAAGGACTGCTACCCCCCCTCTTTGCCATGCTACCCTATGCGCGGGAGAGCTTTTGCTGCCTCCCGCCTACTATTCTTGTGACCTCTGGTTTTACCCGAAAAAAAAAATATACCGAAGAAGAGCTCTAACCTTCTTAACCCTGAGCAGCAAGACTTACCGCTCCGTCGCCTACCCTCTAGGATATTTGAGGAGAGGGATTATGAAGGCGCAGTCTTTTTTTTTAGCAAGTGGGGTTGCGTCGGTGCCATTATTTTCCTAAGGCCTTTCGAGATATATGAGTGTAAGCAGTAGCCTAAAAGAGAGAATGTAGTGAGGGCCCTAAGTCTTAAGCAAGAGAATAATTAACGGGTGATTACGGTTACGGCTATGCTTTATTTTTTTTCTTACTATCACGAGCCCTTCCAGGTATGATCTGGAACCATCCTAATCGACAATCAGGCACTCTACCAATTAAGCTAAGGGCCCTTAATTAAACATTTCATTTTTACTTATATACTTTACTTAAATTCTATTTACTCTCTAATTATTAAAGTTCTACTACTCTTTTATATATATGTTTATATATTTATTTTTTTTTTACTCTACTATATAATATATATGGTAACGTACAGTTTATTTTCGCTAACCCTTTTACCTGTTGTTAGTTTTGGGGAGATACTGCTTTCGTGCACCGCAACCGGAGGAAAGTAGCCTCCACCCCTTTGCTTTTAACTGTTTCTATTTTTAGCCTTTGCTTTTTAACCCTTTAACCTGAGGGCGGCGGTGCTAGTCAAAGCAGCGGCCGCTGACGCAAAGCTTTTTCCCAGCTACGAAGCGACGAAGGGTTGCTTAGCCCTTGCCTACGCAAACGCAGAGCCTTCCTGCCACCGATTGCCTTTCACGGAAGTAATGCTTAAGGGTTACTCTCCCCGCCCCGCGCTAAGCGAGGAAGGGCTAGTCTTGGGGTGCAATCCAGAGGAAGGAAACAATAGTTTGAAGTGTTTATTTTACTATTAGGCTACCACTTACCTTATTGCCCCGCTCACCGTAGGAAGAAGGCCTGGTTTTTCAGCCTTATTGTGCCGGCTTCGCAGCCCTACTACGTAAGCTTTATCCCTCTTAAAAAAGGCACAGGAAATAAGCCTTACTTCGAGTGCAGCCCTTAAAAGAGCGATTTTGAAAAGAAGGAACCCCCGGGCTTCTTTTCCTAGCAAGCAAGGTAGCCTGTTAAACTAGCCACCAAAGCAGCAGCCATCCCGCTAAGCGAGGGTTGCCTTTGCGAGTAGCAGGAACCCTTCACCTTGCGTTAACTTTGTAGCGAGGATCGTACCTGGTACCGAAAGAGGACTGCATCCTTTTTTGCTTATTCACTTCCCTCCCTCTGCGTAGCAATAAAAATTGCGCAGGGGAAAGCAGGTAAAGGCAGGGAGAGGGTTCGTAGCGCTCCAACCAAATAGAGCTGTCCTTATCCTCCGCTTAAGCGAGGGATCGCTTGCTGTGCAAGGCTACCCAAGCCAAAGGCAGCCCTGTGGTTGCTTAAAAGCAAATGCACCGCTCGGCAAGAGAGTAAAGGGGTTAAATTATAATTTTTATTAAGCCTCCCGCTTATTTTGCTTGGCGTATTCTTACTGCTCTGGGGCTTAGCCAGAAGCAGGGAAAGATCAAAACAACCCGGCAAAAATGGCGCAGAAAAATGTTTTTATTATCTGATTGTTGGCTGCCTACGAAGTTGGCCGGGCTATGCCACGCCAGAAGTAGGAATATCATAAATTAAATTAGAACTTGCCATATGTAAAGAATCTAATATTAAATTAGGTCAAATACCTAAAACTACAGTAGGGATTAATAAAGTAAATAAAGTAATAAATTCTCGCCTATCTAAATCTAGTAAAGGTTGTAGATTTTTAGAATAATCTCCAAGCATTAACCGATTATATAAAAATATAGAGTAACAAGCGGTTAAAAAGATACTTAATGCACCTAAGGCTCCTATTATAGGAGATCTTTCAAATAATCCAATTAAAGTCATTTGTTCCCCAACTCAACCTGTTGTTAGAGGTATACTTGCATTAGCTAGGGCAAATATTAAAAAGAATATAGATAATAAAGGCATATAAGCTGTTAAACCTCTAATATAAGGTATCACTCTACTGTGCGTTCTATTATAAATTACACCTCCAACTATTATAAATAGTGCGGGGGAAACCCAACCGTGGGCTAGTGATACTAATATACCTCCTTCTATACCTATTATTGAATTAGAAAATAAACCTAAAACTATTAACGCGCAATGACTAATAGAAGATAGCGCTACTAAAGCTTTAGAATCATGACTTCTTAAAGCAGATAGAGAAGCATAAATTAAAGTAACAATACAAATACCTTGTAGTAAAGGACTATAAAAATGAGTAGCATCAGGTAAAAATGAGATCATTATTCTTAAATAAGCATACGTAGCTAGTTTAAGTATTACAGCAGCTAATATTACTGATCCACTTAATGGAGCCTCTACATGAGCCCTAAATAACCAGCCAGTAAAAGGCCATAAAGGAGTCTTAATAGCAAAAGCTATGAAAAAACCTAACCATAATATTTTTTGATATTCTAAACTTATTTCTGAAACACTTAATAATGCAAAATCTGTAGCACCTAAATAACTATATACTTGTATTATAGCTAATAACATAAAAAGAGAACCAAATAATGTATATAAAAAAAGTAAAAAGGCGGCTCTTACTTTTGCTTCACTAGCTCCTCAAACACCAACAATAAAAAATAAAGGGATTAATACACTTTCAAAAAATATATAAAATAATAATAAGTCTAAAACTACGAATACTGCAATTTGTAAAGTTTCTAATAATAATATCGAAACTAAATAAAATTTTAAATTTTTTTCTATGTCGTAATGAGAAGATAATAATGCTATAGGTGTTATAAATGTAGTCAATATAACAAAATAAAGTGAAATTCCGTCGACACCTAAATTTAATTGAATAAACTCTAAACCTGAAATTTCAGTTACAAATTGATAACCTATATAACTAGAATCAAATTGTATTCATAAGATTATAGAAATTATAAAATTTACAAGTGAAGTTATTATTGCTATTTTTTTTAAGTTACTATTTTTTTTTTCTGTTACTGGTATCTGTATTAATTCATTTATAGCACTTGCGCTTTTTTTAGCTAACAAGGCGCTTACGCTATCGTGCTGTCCATTGCCTATTTCAGTTTTTTCATTTGAAGCAAGCCTTCGCTGCGGAGCAAGAGGTGTAAGGGATAAATATACAGTTGCGGCCTGCGTTAAGCGAGGGTTATAAACTTGGTCCCCTACGGCTGCGGAGCAATAAACCTTTTTATCCTTATCGGTTAAATAAGGAAAAGATATTATAATTAAAGAACCTATTAAAGGTACTATTAATAAAGTCAATGGACTTATTATTTTCATTATATTAAGAGTTTGTAATATATGCTTATAAGCAATCAACATTTTGTAGGGCCTCCCCCTCTTTGCTTGATTACCTGCAACCAAAGGCGGCCCTAAGGCAGGCTGCGTTAAAAATTTTTTGATTCAAAGAGCAGCAACTGCCAAGTTCCACAGGCTACCTTGCCTTGCTAGGAAAAGAAACTTAGCCAGAAACTAGGGCTAGTTGGGCACCCCCTATTTGACTCTAGCGACCCTAAGCCTCGTTTCCGTGCTTCGCGAAAGGGCAACCGGAGGAATTTTAAAATGACGTCACCTGTCCCTCTGTTCCCTTGCTAAGTTGACACTTTACCCTTATCAGCTCTCGTTCCTTTTTTTTATTTAGAAGAGACCATCCCTACTTAGATGAAGTGGTGGTAGCCCTTAGGATGGTGTCGCGCAGATAAGAATGCTATGTGATTAGAGTAGGGGTTAAAAAAAAAGTTTAAATATATTCCCGCTCCTCTCCCTTTTTTAAGGATCTCCCCAGCGCGATACTTAGGACAGCACCCGCTATCGGTAAACTGGCTTTAGTTCGCGACGGTGATCAGCTACCCGACCCTTCCCTTAAACCCTAAAAGGTGATGGAACCTAAAGCTCAGCACCCGCAGAGTGTGAGGACTATAAGCTGTAACGATTGAACGGGTAGGTGGCCCAGCTTCGCAGCACCATTGGTGTTGGCTCTGCCCAGAAGCACAAACATGGCCTCCCCCTTGCTCTTAGATTATTAGAGTTTTGGCCCTTTATCCGCTGTGGTTGGTTAATCCTACTTATAGCATTGCAGCTCCCTGCGCAAGCGAGGTAGGCTACTGTCATGTTTTTCCTTTTTAATCGAAGGACTGCTTATCCCTTCCACCTACCCATTAAGGGCTATTCATTTCTAGCCGAGAGGGAACCAACGTAGTTAGGGGGCAACAAAGGCTAAAAATATAAGTAAAGGGTAAAATCGGGGACTTGAACCCTGAAAGACGTCGCCACAAGACGTAGTTTTACCAATTAAACTAATTTTACCTTAATTTCTAATTTGACACTGTCTATGCACCACGCCCCTCTGATCCTGTAGGTGTCACCGTTTTTAAGGCTATTTTCCGCCTCGTACAAAATATATATAACTCATGCCACCGAAGGAAAGTTTTACTCCCTCTTGCCGGGCGCTTACTCCGTTGCCTGTGGAACTATTCTAGGCAGTAGCTACGCTTGATAAACCCTCCCTACGTTTCCCCTCCCTACGTATGCCGTGAAAGGCTACCCTTGCCCCCTAACTTCAGTAGGGAGGCAGTAGTTGTACGTAGTTGGGGAGGCTAAGCGCAGAGAGGAGAGTTACCCTCCGTCCTTGCCTTGCTAGGTAAACTACGATCCTTGCCTACGAAGTTATCCCTCTGCGCTAACTCTTGCGCAGGGAAGAAGCTTGGCCAGGGTAGCCTTCCAGTAGTGCGCGAGGCTTTGTTTTTAAAGCAGAGGGATGGGTTTGCTGCCGGCCTGGTTTGTGTTTCACAACAGGTAGCGAAGGTTTGCTTCTGCCCCAAAACTTAAGTTGGGTTTGGGAGGCTGAGCCACCCCAGAAGCACGGCAACCGAAGCAAATTCTACTCCTCTTTTTAAAAATAGCTGACCCCCGGGTGCAGAAGTAAGCGCAGGGAGGCCCTTAAGGACGCCTGCCTCTTGCCTGTTACACAAGGCAGTAGCTACGCAGAAGTTAGGCTATGCCCTCTGCGCTAAGCCTTGCTAAATACGTAGGGCTGCCGGGCTGCCTCCGAAGGGAGGCAGGGCTAGAGTTAAGAAGGTGAGCGCACAAGATGTCTTTTTTATTTAGAAAGGTGTCGGACTAGAGGTGAGTCGAACACCTAAGGGTCTCCCCGAACAATTAGCAATTGTCTTAACTTACCAATGTAAACTAGTCCTTTCTTTTTATTACCTTCTCTTGTTATCGCGCACGCTTTTGCTTAAGGGCTTGACTTTTTTAAATACCATCCACCTTTGGCGGGCGGGGCCAGCTGCTTCATGCTTAGCTCTGCTTATTTTTTTTACCCCTAAGGAAGAAGCCTTCCTTCGGTGGCGGTAAATAGCCTCGCTCATGACCAATGCATCGAACTGCTTAAGGCCTTTTACCATCAATTGTCTCTTATATTTGATGCCGGAGGGTTAAGGGTGGCTACGCCCCTCCCACCTCACCCATCATACTGGGCACAGGGAGGCAAAGCCCCGGGGTTGCATTGCAGAATAAAAGGAAGAAGGGGTGCGTGCTGCCTCCCTACGTAGTTTGCTGCGATTACTTCGCATTATTCTATTCCTTTTGCTTACCTCGCCTTATGACGAAAAAAGGTTCCTTTACCTCCCTCGTTTTTTTTTTTAATAAAGCCTAAAGCAAGGAGTAGCCTTATTTCCTTGCGGAGCACTAAATAAATCCATTAAAAGAGGCCCTACGTCTGCCTCACCAGCTACGCCTTATATCCTCTTTGTATATTTTACATTAAGGGTTAACTTAACCGGAGGCGCCGAACGGAGTGTCACTCTCAAGCTACACAGGGGGGCCCAAGCATTTTTATAAATGGAGAAAAAGAGATTTGAACTCTTACAGTTGTGATGCAAACACAAAGGACTACCGTTATCCGATTTCCCCTTAAAAAAAAAAATAGCGAAGCAGCTAAGCAGTTAAGCAGTTAAGCAGTTAAGCAGCTAAGCAGCTAAGCAGCGAATCAGCTCCTCTTTTTTTTTAATATTATTCTTTCTTTTATATGTATTTTTGGTTGTTTTTCAATATTTATTATTTTAGGTTTCGCATTTTTTTTATGTCTATACCCTGCCCACCCCCTTTATTCTACATCTCTAACTTTGCTTTTCTAGTCTTCAGCAGCCGAACAGCTAAATAAAGCATGAAGGTAGGGTTGCAGCTGGTTTATTATTCTATATACTTATGTTTCTTCTTTGCACTAGCTAATGGCAGGCTTACCTGCCCTTAAAAAAAATAATAATCAAGCGAGTCGTTTTTCTTGCAAAGCTGAACCAGGGATGCTAACCCTCCTTATCGCTATATGGAGGCTAAGGGAGCCGAAGGAGGGTGGTAAGTGAGCGTAAACGGAGGGATTTAAAGCATTTTTAGCTAGGGTTCGTTTACTTTATCTAGTATATGGCAAGGGTGGGAAATTTAGGCGCCTAAATTTAACATAATAATATATTAGTAGAACTGATATTTTAACCTGCTTTTGGTATCTAGCCACCCTTCCGAACGGCGGATCAACCGGATATTCGTGACGTCTCTTTAGCGGTAGCAGGGGAGGACCAAATATAGCTTTATAAAAAGTAAACAATAATTTTCCTCTTACCCTCAGGCCCCCTGCGGAAATATAGACGTTTGTGCTTAATTTTTCTTTTTCGGTTTTAGATGTAGTTAATTCTAGTGAATTATTTCTATAATATTAGCGCGAGGTTTAGCCTACCTTTCCATTCGCGTATACTCAAGGCTCCTTATGGCTAAACGAGGGAGTATCCCTTCCCGCTATACGGATAAAGCAAGCGCAGCGTTAAGCAAAGGCGGTGTCGCAGTTTATTTTTTTTTTTCGAAGGGGTTGATTACTTAATTATATGGGCAATTTAACGAATGCATAAATAAAGGTTAATGTTTTTTGGGTTTAACCGAAAGTGCCACATCAATTAAAGTGTTTTCAATTATACCCAACACTGGTACTATTACTAAAAACCATGCAAAATAAAATATTGTAGAAATTTGACCTACCAATATAAAAGGTGGTTCAGGATGTTGAGCTCCTATAAACATTAAAATTAGGAAATTAACATAAAAAGCCCAAAGACCTATTCGCATAGCTGGTCTAAATTGACTACCTCTAATTCTAGATAAATCTAATACAGGTAATAATAATAAAATTAATAAAGAACCAAACATAGCTAATACACCTAATAATTTATTAGGTATTGATCTTAAAATAGCATAGAAAGGTAAAAGATATCATTCTGGCACAATAGAAGGTGGAGTTTGCATAGGATTAGCAGGAATATAGTTATCAGAATGACCCATAACATTAGGGAATCAACAAACAATTATAATTAATACTAATAAAAATGCAATTACTGTCACACCATCTTTAAATACAAAATAAGGATGCATTGCTATTCTATCACCATTCCCTGTAACACCATTAGGATTATTAGAACCATGTGTATGAAGAGCTATAAAATGAGCTACAACTAAAGCAGCTAATACAAAAGGTAGTAAGAAATGTAGAGAGAAGAATCTATTTAAAGTAGCATTAGATACACTAAAGCCCCCTCAAATTAATTCTACCAAATCCTGCCCAAATACTGGTATAGCTGATAATAAATTTGTAATTACGGTAGCACCTCATAGGCTCATTTGCCCATATGGTAAAACATACATACTTACTTATTAATATTGATTTCCAATTATAATAAGCTAGAATAACTTTAATTTCGCATATTCTATTAATAAGCGTAGTTTAAATTTTTTTTTACTTAAACAAACGAGAATTAAAAGTCCCGACTGTGCATTAAGCAGCATTTCAGCCACCCACTAGTGACCCAGTCTGTCGCGATAATTTATATTACCGACGATCTTGAAATATTTCTTTGATCGTTTTCACTAATGTCGCCAAATAATTTATGCTATCCTTATATGGAGCGCTAACTATTCTATATACCTGTCGGTATATACCACTTTAATCTTTTTTTCTCTATAAAAATTTACAAAAAGATTTTGACTCATGGGACTATAATTTAATTTCGCTATTTTTTTTTATAATTAATTAGGTGCTAAGCTACCCTCGTTTTGCGCAGTCCTTTACTATTCATTGTCTTTTCACTAATTGTTTTTCAGTTTTTAAAGATCTTCTTATAGTCTTTTCAGAACAGTTTATAGCTTTTGCTGCTTTTAATATTGTTGAATATTTACCATAAATAGTACCATTTAAATTAAATAAAACTACAGGCCTAGTATTTTTTATACATTTTTGTTTAGTTTCCTCAGACATAGGTTTTCTATTTAAGGCACTATACCTCATTTTTTCCAAAGTCTCAGGAGCTAAATTTTTACCTCTATTTAGCCGACCTATCATTTCACGTCTAGCATCACTATAGATATCTTTCATTTTCAGACGATCTACTTCTGTATGTTTATAGCCGAAACTAGAACCTGCTTCAGTTAGAATATTATAATTAGGTAATAACAATTTTAAATATTTATCTTCTAAGTCCAGTAATTCCTTATTATTTTCTTTAGTCACTATGTTAGGATATAATTCTAATACTATAAAAGAAAAATTTTCCAATTTATACTTTTTAACTGCTAACTTGACTATTTTACTTCCTCTGAAATAAATTAAATGATTAGTGAATCTAGCATAAAATCTATTGGTAGACGCAGAACCTATATAATAATCTTTACTTATTTTATTAAAAATCATATAAATTCCACTTAAACCCTTAGTCTTTATTAATATTTCTTGTTTTGTTTTTTCTAAATTTAAATTTTCGAAAATATATTCAGGATTTAAATCTAATTCTTTAATTATTGTTTTTACAGGGTCTGCGTCCTTTTCACTATCCCTGCGCCGAGTTATTAAAGGAGCAGCCGAAATATCCACAGCATGTATATACTTCCGATTATTGACCAAATTTAAACCCTTAATATTCTCTCCTGCCAAAGTTAAGCAAGTAAAATCCCTTCATCTTTTTTTTGTAGTCAGCAGACCACATGAAGAAAAGAATAAAAAACTCCATCTGCTTTCGGCGGGTAAAAAAGAATAAATAACATGCGTGCTGCCACCGGAGGAGAAGGGGCTTATGCCACCAGGCAAGATATAGAAATAAAAAGTTTGATCATCTAGCCCCCCCTTATCGCACAGGTGGGGGAAAGGTAAAGCGTATAAAAGCTTAGCGAAATTAAATCATTTTGGGCTATGTGAATAACCCAGGAATGCTACAGCCATTGTAAGTATTAATATTATTACACCTATAGACCATAATAATACACGAGGTGTTTTATAACTACTATAATATAAACCTCTTGCAGTATGGAAATATAAAAATAAAAAGAAAAAAGAAGCCACATTAGCGTGGGTATATCTTAAAAATCAACCAGAGTTAACATCTCTCATGATCAAATAATAGATATGAATTTGCACTACCTTTCCCTCTAGCCGTGCTTATCCCTCGGGCAGGGGCTACGCCTTGAAAAGCAAAAGCCTGTGGTACTCCCCTTCGGGTAGCGGAGCAGAGGCAAAGGCCTATTTTTTAAAAAATAACGCACTAGCTTTTCCTTCGGTTGCATCCCTACTTAAGTTTTGGGGGCAGAAGCATACCTTCGGTGCGAAGCCGGAAGCAACCCCTCTGCGCTAAGCCTTGCGATTATACCCTTGCCATCGCTCACCTTACTCAAGCCAAAGGGCCAAAGGCAGGCTCTTTACCTACCCACCACTGCGCTTATTTTTATAGCAGGGGCTGGTGGCCTTGCGCTAAGCGAGAAGTAGGCCTCCCGGGCGATCCTACTGGCTTCATAATGAAAAAGGGGCTGCTGCTATACAATAGACGTAAGCAAAAGGGTGCGTATTGCTAGGTCTCGTGCTTCGCAGCAGCCAAAGGCAGACTTGTATCTAACCTTTTTTGCTTAGCATGAAGGTGAGCAGGCAGTTAGGCCTTAGCAGAAGTAATAAGTTGAACTTGTTATTATATAATTCACCTGTTACAATGTATCGTTGCACTAGCATAGATGTACTATTAAGACTACTGGTGATAAAAAGAAACATAGCTACTTCACCGAAAGCTAGGGCTATCTCTTGCTATAACTCTTTCATTATATTATCACCCCCGGGCTTTGCCTGCCCCGTTTTAGCGAGGGGAGGCTCGCGATCCTGCTTCGCCCCTTATTTCTTCCCTATTTAGCGCTGGGTATAGCTTTATTCAGGTAGCCTATTCGAAGTACGAAACTTTAAAGTTTTTAAAAGAGCGAAAAGGCTACCCTTCCCTCTGCTAACCAAGGGTGGTTTTTCTTACCTCTCGCTTCTTGCCTCCCCTCTTTTTTATTTGCGCTACTGCGGTTGGGCGGGCCTACGTTGTTGGCCAGCCAAACCGTAAACGTAGGGAGGCAGTGGACTGCTGCTGCTTTATCCTAAAGGAAAACTCGCCTCACCTCCCCAGTATAAGTGAGGGGCTTCGCCAGCTCCAGCTTTTGGCAAGCCTGCGCATACTTATCCTTTAAGGGTGCTGCTTCCATGCCAAGTTTTTACTACAAAGTTACCGCCCGGCTACTAAAGGTAAAGAAGCCCGGAGGCTAGTAAAATGAAGACCTTTAGTTTTACAAACGCTTGTGCGATATTAAGATATGACATATAAGGTGTTAGTTTAACAGGTCCTGCTTCGCTGCTGTGTTTAAAACTCCATATCTGTAATTGGTTCTGCAACGTTCTTACCTTAATTACTATGGCATGTAGCGCGTAGCGCCGTTTTTCTCCGTATAGCTCCAGCATAGTGCCTATATACCCCTCCCCTATTGGATCGAAGGGTGCAACGCACTACCGTATTTATTCCTTTAATCGTAGATTGTGCTTTTTTCTTATCGTCACATATTATGGCTGTAGTTTAGCTTCACTTAGAAATAGCTACATTTTCTTGAAGTAAAAGTAATAAAAATATTTTTAAGAACGTTACGGATTGCATATCAAAATCGGAACTAGTTTTTTTAGAATAGCATTTACATCACGTTCGACATATGCTCCACTATTAGCATGCTATTCTACATTTAATATAAAAAAAAAACTCTTTTGCCCCCCCCCTGCGTAGCTGGAGAGTGACACCCCGTTCGGCGCCGCCGTTTTAGTATTGCTACATCATCTCTCTTCTCTCCGAAGGGAAGCAAGGAGCAGCACCCTTTTTTCTTTAAGATTGCCTGTCTCATTGAGCACTAAGCAGGGAGGCTAAGCCAAGCAAGTAAGGTTATACGTAATGCTACCCTCAAATGATATTATGGCTCCGCAAAGCGAATTATTTACGGGTTTTATTCAGCATCTAGTAATCCCACGCTGGCGCAAGCCTAGCATAAATTTATTAAACCTCCCTTTTTAAAAAGGAGGCTATGCCCTACACACATATAGGCTGGAGCGTTTTTATTTTTACAGCCGTAATACGAAAGGGTATAGTGCATATTCAGTGATCTTACCTTGGACTATTTCATCATTCAAAACCCTTACGGCTTACCCTTTTTAAGGAATTTATTTCACCGACTTTATCTTGTATATGGCAGCATCAAAATTACTTGTTCTTTGATACTATACATAACAATAAAGAAGGTTAATAGAACTTTTGAACGCCTCGCGTGTAGTCTCTGAGGATCCTACTCCTTTCCTTATTTTAGACAAGGTAAACTTTGGTTTCCTGCTGATTGTTCATTGTTACATCCTATAGATTTTTACTTTTATTTCAGATTTTTCTCTTTATTAGAGGCAAGGTTTCTTAGTTTAAGTACTTATAGGCTTTAGAAGTTCCCAGCATATAGCGAGGTTTTAAGAGCACATCTTTAGGGCTTCATTCTATGCTCTACACTTATAAATGCTAAATCTACGCTAGGTGTATAGTGCATAGCGAGAAATACACCTGTTAAAATTTGAATTAATAAGCATATACCTAGTAAGCTTCCAAAGTTCCACATGTACGAGATATTCGCCGGTTGAGGTGAATCTATTAAATAACTATTTAATAAACTAAAAATAGGATTAGATTTTAAAAATCTCATTTATTTTTAGTGTTTTATAATTTGCACTCTCTACTAATCATTTTCCCCGCTTCTGGGCTGTAGTCTAGCTCCGCGGACCTACTCCCAAGCCCTAATCATGATTATGCTTCGCACTAATAAGGAGAGGCTGCTTCTGGCTTCGCAATTTAAAAGCAAGAGTGGAGGCCTAGTAATCGCCTCCCTTTGGGAGTAAGCGCAAGGCCACCTACCATTATATTTGATATGCTCTACCGTCAGGCTTATTTTTTTTAGTGAGCAGTATCCCTACTTTTGATAAGTCTTCTTACATATACCCTAGGCTCATTTTTAGCTGCTGACTTCGTAGGTTAATACTTTCTTTACCTTATGTAGCCTTGCGCTTCTCCGTAGCCTCCCTTCGGTTGCCTTGCAGCTACCTGTTCTGGACTAGCCAAGATAGCTACCCCTCCCCCTTTATATCTAGCAAAAAGGCAGGGGGCGTTCTGACAGTGTGTCTCTCCTGCTTATTGCTACTTCCCGTTGCTGTTCTGTAAACCCATCTTTTGCCTATGATTCGTGAAGGCTTAACAAGAGTTAGTGAAGCCAATCCTCAAACACCCTCCTCTGTGGTTGAGGCTGGCGTAGCTTTGCCACCTCCCTTTTGATTAGCTCACTGTCCCAACTAATTAATACCTGCCATTCAGGGTGCAGGAATTTTTAGTACTCTTTTATATTTTATACGCAGCCTACCCAAGCTTAGGCTTAGCTGCCCCCCCCCATTAATACGTAGTTTTGGGCTCAGAAAGAGGCTAACGGGGAGAAGGGCAAGCGAAAAAATAAATTTAGTAAGCCCCTGCAGCAGTTAAGGCAAGCAGCGTAAAAGGGGTTAAGTAGTTCTACTAAGGGAAAGGAGGAAGAAGCCAGAAGCAGTAAAGAGGATGAGAAAGAGGAAAGGGGTTGGCTTTTAGGACTGTTTTTGATGCTAAGCAGGTTCCATTACCCTGCATTGACCTTCTCGTGTGGCTGGCCTTAACCCCTTGCTTGCCATACTACGCTCCCCTTTGTAGTCGGGTGTGGTGGTGAAGCCTTACCACCTATTAGTATTAGCCGGCAGCAGCTCCGTTATGCTAAGCAAGTACATGGGTAGGTAACCTGCCATTTTTTTTAAGACGGTGAGTGTGGTGGAGAGGGTAAGCCTTACCTCCTAGCAATTAACCACCCGGTAGCTAGCCTTAGCCAGAAGCAGAGCGCCACAGCACCTATGATTAGAGAGTGGATTAATATTTTTATATTCATTGTTTAAGCCCCCCCCCTCTTTATTCTACTGTTTTATTGCATAGCGCTTTAAACTATCCCTCCCTTTTGCTTTATCCGAAGCCCGCGCGGGGAAAGGAGTAAGCTACCGTAGCAGAGGGACGCGACACAAAGCTGCTCTCGATAACGCTATTCGTCACCCCCCTAAGGGGTATAAACATGCTTTGCGTTAACTTATGTCGCCTCGCTTTCCGTGAGTAGGGTCGCTAAACTAGAAGATTATACACAATTATATTTGACTATAAGCAATCCTTCGGACAGTAGTTTCTTAAGTTTAGTCTTTAATCTTATAAATATAGTTATTAATCAAAGATATTTAAATATATATTAAATAAGTTAGTCCCTTTTACCTATTAAAATTACTTGATATTCAAACTATGATCCTCTCTTTAATATAATAATTTTTATTGTCCCCCTTTTTATTAGGTAAGATTACGGCCCTTACCCAGCTTTTCGCTTCTAGCACAACTGCTCTTACTTTTCTATACTTTTACAAAGAAATCCTACCCCCTTACCAGAAGCTTAGCATTAGCCTAAGGGTGTGTGTGAGCAGGAAGCCTGTTGCAACTGATGTTATATTTTTAAAACGTTCGCAGATGAGCTGGTTAAAGTACAGCGATCCTTTTATCCTATGCTTATTACTACCCTTAACTTGCACTAGAGCGAAGCAGCCCTTTTAATTGATTCCTACTTCTTCTCAAAAAGCTTATGCTATGCGACGCAAGGCTCCAATGAAAGAAGCTGCAGCTCTCGCTCACCTACTTGTGTTTTAGTGCGAAGCATGCAAACGCCCTAAATAAAAGTAGCGAGGTGTGCTTTCTTATTTATTTTAAAGAAGCGAGACGTAGGGGCGACGAAGCAAGTAGCAGCAGCTGCCCCTTTATATGAGAATAAAGCAAGCCGTAATACGGAGGATCACATTCTGCTAATTTAAAAATAATTAGTCTTAGTTTCCCTATAATTAAAGAAAACGAACCCAGGAAGGGTAGATGTCTTTACCTTATTTAAGATGGTTAGGTTTAGAGGGTGCCTTAAATTTTTAAAAAAAAAACAGCTCGCGCTCCTTCGCTGCCCGAGGCTTAGTGCAGAGGGGTGGTGCCTTTTTTGTGGCAAGTCCTATTCTGCGTAGCTGCAAGGTAACCGAAGGGAGGCTACGGAGAAGCGCAAGGCTACATAAGGTAAAGTAGCCTCCACCCTGT
>Ga0209113_1000066_pt1 | contig 21557 bp, 21 predicted proteins | sample TexAe_RefH0_O1_FD_187951 | JGI IMG/M metagenome (GOLD analysis project Ga0209113, IMG submission 187951) | Forest soil microbial communities from Davy Crockett National Forest, Groveton, Texas, USA - Texas A ecozone_RefH0_O1 (SPAdes) (version 2) | ecosystem: Environmental > Terrestrial > Soil >... | reverse complement strand
CCTGCCGATATCGCACGCCAATGAGTTTGCGCACACTGGATTGGGCGCCGGGGTCTTGGCCGCCCACCGCGAGCTGCGCGATACGCTGGTCGAGCAGCGAGCCGACCTGCGCGGTGATGATCAACCGTGCCAACTGATCTTGTTGCGCGACATCGAGATTCGCCTTGGCTGCTTCGGCCAGCAGCTCCTCCATCGGATTGCCCAGCGCCGTACCTGCGGCCATCGCGACCCGCTCGTTGGCCAGCGTGGTACGCGCCAGCCGCCAGCCGTCGTTGACCGTCCCGACCACCATCTCGTCGGGAACGAACACCCCGTCGAGGAACACCTCGTTGAACAACGCGTCGCCGGTGATTTCGCGCAGCGGCCGGATCAGGATGCCGGGCGAACTCATGTCGATCAGGAAGTAGGTGATCCCTTTGTGTTTCGGAGCGTCGGGGTCGGTGCGAGCCAGGCAGACACCCCACTGCGCGTCGTGCGCCCTGGATGTCCACACTTTCTGTCCGGTCAGCTCCCATCCGCCGTCGACCCGCGCCGCTTTGGTACGCAGCGACGCCAGGTCCGAGCCGGCTTCTGGCTCGGAAAACAGTTGACACCAAAGGATTTCGCCGCTCAGGGTGCCCGGAACGAAACGCTCCACTTGCTCAGGCGTGCCGTGCTCGAGGATGGTCGGTGCCGCCCACCAGCCGATCACCAGGTCAGGCCGGATCACCCCCGCCGACGACATCTCCTGATCGACCAGCAGCTGCTCGGCCGGTCCGGCGCCGCGCCCGTACGGCGCGGGCCAGTGCGGCGCCAACAGCCCCGCCTCGGCGAGCTTCGCCTGACGCTTGTCATCCGGCAGCGAGGCGACACCGGCAACCGCGTCGGCGATCTCGGGGCGCAGGTCGGCGACATCGCTCAGGTCGATGCTGAGGTCACGGCGTACGCCGGCCGAGGTCAGCTCGGCAGTTCGGCGCAGCCAGCGTGCGGGCCCCCCGAGGAACTGCCCGATCCCGTAGGCCCGGCGCAGATAGAGATGTGCGTCGTGTTCCCAGGTGATTCCGATGCCGCCGAGCACCTGGATGCAGTCCTTGGCGTTGGCCTTGGCGGCGTCGATCCCGACGCCTGCGGCGATCGCGGCGGCGATGGACAGCTGGCGATGATCCCCGTCGTTGGCGGCGCGGGCGGCATCGGCGGCGGCGACCGCCACCTGCTCTGTGCGGCACAGCATCTCGGCGCACAGGTGCTTGATCGCCTGGAAGCTGCCGATCGGTTTGCCGAACTGCTCGCGCACCTTGGCGTAGGCGACGGCGGTGTCGAGCGTCCACCGGGTGATCCCCGCGGCTTCGGCGGACAGCACGGTGGCGGTCAGGTCGGTCACCCAGTCTGCGGGGGCATCCAGCACGCTGGCCGGCGCAGACGTGAACACGGCGCGAGCCAGCGGCCGGGAGAAGTCGCTGGCCTGCAGCGCCTCGACCGCCACGCCCTCGGCAGTCGCGTCGACGAGCAGCCACCTGTCGCCGGCCGGTACCAACAGCAGACCGTCGACGACTCCGCCGAGCACGAACGGCACCGTGCCCGAGGCCCGCGATGCCGCCGCGTCGAATTCCACGTCACTGCGTAGTGCGACTCCGGCGGTGCGCTCCCCCGCGGCGAGAGCCTCGCGCAACTGCGGGTCGGACACCACGAGAGTGGCCAGCGCGGTGGTCGCGACCGGGCCTGGCACCAGGGCCCTGGCGGCCTCTTCGATCATTGCCGACAGGTCTTCGATGCTGCCGCCGGCCCCGCCGCACTCCTCGGGGACCGCGACGCCGAACAAGCCCAGCTCGGCCAGGCGAGCGAAGACCGGCTGCCAGGCGTTCGGCTCACCCTGCTCGATATCCCTGACCGCTGCGCTCGACCCGGACCCGGTCGCCCAGTCGCGCACCAACTCCCGCGCCGCAAACTGTTCGTCGGTGATGGTCGTGGCCACCTGAACTCCTCGATCGACCGGAAAAGGCGCTGCCGAGACGCAACGCACAGCACTAGAACGTGTTCTAATAGTGCCAGTGTTCGATCGTCAAGTCGAATGCCATCGCAGCAGGACATCCCGGTGTCCCGGCGGCACGGAGGTGGGAGATTCGCGCTCGGCATGCGTATCGTTTCGAGCGAGGACGCGAGAAAAGGAGTTGTCCGTCAGATGTCGTCGCCAGCGAACTCCAACTCGGGGCAACCGTCGAGTTCGGCCCCGGCGCAACCTCGTGAGGTGATGAACGTGGCGGTACTGGCCGAGTCGGAACTCGGTTCCGAAGCACAGCGGGAACGTCGCAAGCGGATTCTGGACGCGACCATGGCCATCGCCTCCAAGGGCGGCTACGAAGCTGTTCAGATGCGTGCGGTCGCCGACCGCGCGGATGTCGCCGTGGGGACGCTGTACCGGTATTTCCCGTCGAAGGTGCATCTGCTGGTGTCTGCGTTGGGTCGCGAGTTCGAGCGCATCGACGCCAAAACCGACCGCTCCGCGCTGAGCGGCGGAACGCCGTATCAGCGATTGAACTTCATGGTGAGCAAGCTCAACCGAGCGATGCAGCGCAATCCGCTGCTCACCGAGGCCATGACCCGCGCTTATGTCTTCGCCGACGCGTCGGCGGCCGGCGAGGTCGATCACGTCGAGAAGCTCATCGACTCGATGTTCGCCCGCGCCATGAGCGACGGCGAGCCGAGCGAAGACCAGTACCACATCTCGCGGGTGATCTCGGATGTGTGGCTGTCGAATCTGCTGGCATGGCTGACCCGACGGGCCTCGGCCACGGACGTCAGCAAGCGGCTGGATCTGGCAGTGCGACTGCTGATCGGCAACGGGGACACCGCCCAGGTCTGACCCTCAGGCCGGCGGCCCGGCGGTACGACCGCGGATCAGCTGGGTGTCCAGCACCTCGATCGTGGGGTTGATATCGCCCTTGTGCAGAAGTTGACCCGCGCGGCGGCCCTTCTCCAGACTCGGCTGCGCAACCGTGGTCAAACCGCGGCTCATCGCCTCGGGCACACCGTCGAAGCCGGTCACGGTCATCTGGCCGGGCGCGTACCTTCCGTGTGCGCGCAGATAATCCATTGCGGAGATGGCCAGCACGTCGGCGGTGCACATCAACGCGGTGATCCGCGGGTTGGCCCGCAGCGCGATCTCGGCCGCGACGCCACCGGAGGCGGCGGTGTGCTCGTGGCTTTCGACGACGGTCAGCGAATCCGGGTCGAGGCCCGCGGCGGCCATCGCCTCGCGGACGCCGCGGATACGCTCGCTCTGCACGTGAAAGGTGGATGCCCGCAGACGTTTGGGATCCGCCAACCCCTGGTGACGGTCCCGGAGCAGCCGCATGGTCAGCAGCCCGATCTCGCGATGCCCCAAACCGAGCACGTAATCGGCCATCTTGCGCATCGCCGCCTGATCATCGATGCCCACCTGCGATGCGCCGGGCACGTCTTTGGGTTGGTCGACGACCACCAGCGGCAGCCGCCGTTGCAACACGACCTGCAGATAGGGATCGTCGCCGGCCGCCGAGTACACCACGAACCCGTCCACACCCGCGGCAAGCACGGACGCCGTTCCGTCGGCGACATTCCGGTTCGGGCCAACCGCCACCAGCAGCAGCCCCTGACCGAACTCTTCGCACGATTCTGCAAGTCCTGCAACGAAGTCCAGCGCGGCGGGATCGCTGAAGGAATAGGTGAGTGGTTCGGTGATCATCAGACCCACCGCACCTGCCCAGCGAGTGCGCAGCGACCGCGCCACCGGGTCAGGCCCGGGATAACCCAATCGTTTGGCCGTTGCGAGCACGCGTTCACGCAGCGCGTCGGAGAGCTGATCGGGCCGGTTGTACGCGTTCGAGATCGTGGTGCGCGAGACTTTGAGCTCAGCCGCCAGCGATGCCAGGGTCGCCCGGCGTCGCGGCAGGGGGCTCATTCTGTGAGGCTACCGGGCGTTGCGAGGGTAAGCGTGTGGTCGCGGCGTTTTCCGACGCCTAAGCCTGGGCGGTGGGACGCACGACGATCTCGCCGACATCGACGTCGGACGGCTGCTCGATCGCGAAGGCGATCGCTCGCGCCACCGCCTCGGGTGCCATCGCGATGACGTCTCGCCGCTGCTCCAATTCGGCCCGGGCGACCGGATCGGTGATCGACTCGGCGAAGTTCGTCGATGTCATTCCGGGCGAGATGATCGTCACCCGAAGGTTGTCGCCCGCTTCCTGACGAAGACCCTCCGATATTGCGCGGACCGCCATCTTGGTGCCCGCGTAGACCGACTGACCCGGGGTGACGCGGAAGGCCGCGGTCGAGGCGGTGTTGACGAAATGCCCAGAGCCCTGGCTACGGAACACCGGAAGCGCCGCCGCGATCCCGAACAGGACACCTTTGAGGTTGACGTCGACCATCGCTTCCCAGTCGTCGACGCAGTGCTCGTCAAACGGTGAGACGGGCATGATGCCCGCATTGCTGACCAGAACATCGAGCCGGCCAAAGGTGTCAACGGCCAGCGATACCAATCCCGCCAGGTCACTGCGACGGCTGACATCGGTCACCTTGGCGACCGCGTCACTACCGGATGCCGACAGCCGGGCGGCCACTGCATTCAACCGGTCGGCGCGGCGCGCACCCAGCACGAGTTTGGCCCCGCGTTCGGCAAGCAGGTCGGCGGTGGCCTCGCCGATCCCGCTGCTGGCTCCGGTGATCGCCACTACCTTGCCGTCAATCGCCACAGGCCCGAAGCTACGCGCGGATCCACGCCTAAGCTAACGACCGTGGCCTGCATCGACCTCAACGCCGACTTGGGTGAAGGCTTCGGCGTCTGGCAGCTCGGAGATGACGACGCGATGCTCGGCATCATCACCAGCGCCAACGTAGCGTGCGGTTTCCACGCGGGCGACCCGGCCGGCTTGCTGTCGGTGTGCAGGCTTGCCGCCGAGCGGGGTGTACGCATCGGCGCGCAGGTGAGCTATCGCGACCTGGTTGGCTTCGGCCGGCGCTTCATCGACGTCACACCTGAGGATCTGCTGGCCGACGTCGTCTATCAGATCGGCGCCTTGCACGGGCTGGCGCAGGCGGCCGGCTCCGCGGTGTCTTACGTCAAACCCCATGGGGCGCTGTACAACACGATCGTGACCAACCGCGAACAGGCAGCCGCGGTCGCAGAAGCGGTGCGAACGGTCGACGCCGGACTACCGGTGCTGGGCCTGGGCAACTCGGTCTTCTTCGACGAAGCACGGCAGCGCGGGCTACGCACCGTGCCCGAGGCCTTCGCCGACCGCGCCTATCGGGCGAACGGCCAACTGGTGTCGCGGCGCGAACCCGGCGCGGTGCTCAATGATCCGGCCGCGATCGCCGAGCGAGTGCTGGCCATGACGACCGCCGCAACCGTGACCGCCGTCGACGGATCGACGGTCGCCTTGCAGGTGGAATCGGTGTGCGTACACGGTGATTCACCCGGCGCGGTGCAGATCGCATCGGCCGTCGCCGACCGGCTGAAGGCCGGCGGCATCGAGTTGAAGGCGTTCTGCTGATGCCGCTGCGAACCGGACGGCCGGATCTCGCGCGGCACTCGCACCGCTTCAGCGTGCCGGTCGCCGGCCCCGATGCAGCGCTGACGGTGACGTGGCTGGGAGTCACGACGCTGCTGATCGACGACGGGACCTCGGCCGTGATGACCGACGGTTTCTTCTCCCGGCCCGGTCTGGGCCGGGTCGGGATGGGCAAGGTCGCGCCGTCGCCCGCCCGGGTCGACGGATGCCTGGCACGCGCCGGTGTCACGAAGTTGGCGGCGGTCGTCCCGGTGCACACGCATTTCGACCACGCGCTGGATTCCGCGCTGGTCGCTGACCGCACCGGGGCACAACTGGTCGGCGGCGAGTCTGCGGCCAATGTCGGCCGCGGCCATGGACTTACCGCAGACCGCCTGGTGATCGCGGACTCGGGCACACCAATTCGGTTGGGCGCCTTCGATATAACGCTGGTCGAATCCCGTCATAGCCCACCTGACCGGTTTCCGGGCACGATCGATGAGCCGGTGGTGCCGCCAGTGCGGGCGTCGGCTTACCGATGCGGCGAGGCCTGGTCGGCGTTGGTGCATCACCGGTCGTCGGATCGACGGCTGCTGATTCAGGGCAGCGCCGGGTTCGTGAAGGGTTCGCTGACCGGCCGCCAAGCCGAGGTGGTCTATCTCGGCGTGGGACTGCTCGGCGTGCAACCGGAATCGTATGTCGTCGACTACTGGACGGAGACAGTGCGAGCCGTGGGTGCGCGCCGCGTGGTCCTGGTGCACTGGGACGATTTCTTCCGCCCGTTGTCGAAACCGTTGCGCGCCTTGCCCTATGTCGCCGACGACCTGGACGTGTCGGTGCGCGTCCTGAGCAGGCTGGCTGAGCAGGACGGTGTCGCGCTGCACATGCCGACGGTCTGGCAACGCGAAGACCCGTGGGCCTGAGTTTGACGCTCATTCTTGCGCTCCTGTCGCTGGCGGCTGTCCTCGCGTTCGCCGTTGCCCGTCCACGGGGCTGGCCGGAGGCGTTCGCCGCCGTGCCAGCGGTGGTGCTGCTGATCGCCGTCGGCGCGATCTCGATGCACGATGCGATCACCGAAGCTGCCCGGCTGTCGCACGTCGTCGCATTCCTGGGCGCGGTGCTGGTGCTGGCCAAGATGTGCGACGACGAGGGTCTGTTCGAGGCTGCCGGGGCGGCGATGGCGCGCGGCCGCGTTGGTTCGCGACGCCTGCTGCGGCAGGTGTTCGTCATCGCCGCCGTGATCACCGCGGCGTTGAGCCTCGACGCGACGGTGGTACTGCTGACCCCCGTTGTGCTGACCACGGTTCGGCGACTGCGGGCGCCGGTCCGCCCGCACGCCTATGCGACTGCGCACCTGGCCAATGCCGCATCGCTGCTGCTGCCGGTGTCGAATTTGACCAACCTGCTTGCCTTTCACGCCGCAAACGTGTCGTTCGTCAGGTTCACCGCGCTGATGACGCTGCCCTGGCTGGCCGCGGTGGGCACCGTCTACGTCGTTTTCCGGGTGTTCTTCCGCCGTGACCTCAGCGTGCAACCCGATCCGCAGCAGGACGAGCCCGCGCCCCCGACACCGGTGTTCGCGTTGGTGGTCGTCGCGCTGACGCTGATCGGCTTCGTGGTCGCCGAGGCGGCGGGGGTGGCGCCGGCCTGGGCCGCGCTCGCCGGGGCCACGGTGATGGCGGTACGCAGCCTGGCCCGCGGGCACACCTCGGCGGCGGATGTCGTGCGCGCGGCGAACGTACCGTTTCTGGTGTTCGTGCTCGCGTTAGGCGTTGTCGTGCAGGCGGTTATGCAAAACGGTGTGTCCGCCCGGATGGGCGCGCTGTTGCCCTCTGGGTCAGGGCTGCTCGCGCTGTTGGGATTCGCGGCGCTTGCGGCCGTGCTGGCCAACATCGTCAACAACCTGCCCGCAACGCTGGTGCTGGTGCCGCTGGTGGCGCCGATCGGCCCGGCCGCGGTGCTGGCCGTGTTGATCGGGGTGAACATCGGCCCGAATCTGACCTACGTCGGGTCGTTGTCGAACCTATTGTGGCGCAGCGTCTTACGTCGATACGAAATATCCGCCAGCGTCGGCGAATACACCCGCCTCGGATTGTTCACGGTGCCCACGTCCCTGGTCGCCGCCGTGCTGGCGTTATGGGCCGCGGTGCGGGTGCTGGGCGTCTAGCTGGCGTAGGCCGGACCCTGCGGCAGCAGATGCCGCCGAACGAGTTTGCGCCACCGTCGTTGCCGGTAGCGGTATACACCGACAGTCGGTTCTCTCACCGATCCGCGAACCCGCGTAACGGGATCGCGGCTTCGGCCACAACGTAACCAAGTGCGCCGGCCAGCGCAGCGAATTTGACCAGGGCCGCGGCCCGCGCGAGCCGCGCATTGCTATCGACGTTCTTGCGGTCGAGCACCTTGAGCAGCGAGACCCCTTCGACTGCGTCGCCTGCCACGGCCACCATCGCGACGGAGGTCAGCGAGCGCGGATGCCCGCGACGCCGACGAGCGCGCTCGATCAGCAGCGCCGTGAGGGCGCCATAAGTCGTCATGTAGCCGAAGTCGAGCCACGTCGAGATACGCGCTGCCCGCTCGCCGTCGCGCCCCCACTGAGCCATGATCTGTTCGGCGCGAAAACCGCTTCCGGCCAACTCAAATGGGATGATCCCTGGACCACCGGTCGCTCGCATACGGCGTTCCAGGATGGACATGACCGCCGTGTAGCCGACAAAGGTGCCGGTGGCGGCGAGGATCTTACGGTCGCGCGGCAGATAGCTGGCCATCGCTCGGCTAGCTCCGCCGCTGACGGGCGATTTCGGCCAGCACGACCCCGGCGGCCACCGAGGCGTTCAACGATTCGGCAGGACCCGACATCGGAATCGACACCACCGCATCGCAGCTCTGGCGGACCAGCCGGGACAACCCCTTGCCTTCCGATCCGACCACCACCACGATCGGACCGCCGCCGTCCACGTCGTCGACGACCGTGTCGCCGTCGGCGTCGAGTCCGACCAGCTGCAGCCCTCGGTCGGCCCACTCCTTAAGTGTCCGATTGAGATTCGTGGCGCGCGCGACCGGGATCCGGGCCGCCGCGCCGGCACTGGTGCGCCAGGCGACTGCCGTCACCGACGCAGACCGCCGCTCTGGGATGAGCACGCCGTGGCCGCCGAACGCCGCGACCGAGCGGACGATCGCACCCAGGTTTCGCGGGTCGGAGATGTTGTCCAGCGCGACCAGCAGGGCGGGCGGGGTGGCGATAGCGGTCTTGAGCAACTCGTCGGGATGCAGGTAGTTGTACGGCGGCACCTGCAGCGCGATGCCCTGGTGTAAACCGTTGGTGGTCATCCGATCCAGATCAGTACGTGGCACTTCGAGGATCGCGATGCCGGAATCGGCTGCCAGCGTCACGGATTCGGTGAGTCGCTCGTCGGCCTGGGTGCCGAGCGCTACGTACAGCGCGGTGGCCGGAACCCCGGCGCGCAGGCATTCCACTACCGGGTTGCGCCCCAGTACGGTCTCGAAACCGTCGTCTTTGCGTTTGGGGGGCCGGCGCGCCTGTGCCTTGGCCCGCTTGGCGGCCGGATGGTTCGGCCGCATGTGCGCGGGCGGAGTAGCTCCGCGGCCCTCCAGCCCGCGCCGTCGCTGTCCGCCGGAGCCGACGGTTGGGCCTTTCTTGGACGTCTTGCGTATCGCGCCGCGGCGCTGCGAGTTACCGGCCATCGGTTTCCAGTGACCACTGGGGGCCATCGCCGGTGTCGGTGACCTCGATATGGGCGTCTTTGAGGCGGTCCCGGATCTCGTCGGCGAGCTTCCAGTCGCGCTGCACCCGGGCCTGTTCGCGGCGCTCCAACTCGGCGCGTACCAGCACGTCTACCGCGCCCAGCGCGGCCGACGTCTCGTCGCGCGACTCCCAGCGCTCGTCGAGCGGGTCGCAGCCGAGAATGCCCATCATCGCCCGGATCTCGGCGGCGTGCGCCAGTGCGGCGTCGTGGTCGCCCGCGTCGAGCGCGCGGTTGCCCTCCGCGCGGGTGCGGTGCACCTCGGCCAGCGCCGCCGGTACCGCGAGGTCGTCGTTGAGGGCGGCGGCGAACCGCGGCGTCCACCGACTGGGTTCGACCGCACCGACCCGGGTGCGCACCCGATGCAGGAATTCCTCGATGCCCACGTAGGCGTTGACCGCATCTTGCAGCGCCGTCTCGGAGAATTCCAGCATCGAGCGGTAGTGGGCGCTGCCAAGGTAGTACCGCAACTCTGCGGCGCGGACGCGCTGCAGCATCGCCGGGATCGACAGCACGTTGCCCAGCGACTTGCTCATCTTCTCGCCGCCCATGGTGACCCAGCCGTTGTGCAGCCAGTACCGGGCGAACTTATCGCCGACCGCATGGCTCTGCGCAATCTCGTTCTCGTGGTGCGGGAAGACCAAATCCATTCCCCCGCAATGGATGTCGAATTCCGCACCGAGATACTCATGGGCCATTGCAACGCATTCGGTGTGCCAACCGGGCCGTCCCCGTCCCCACGGCGTAGGCCACGACGGCTCGCCGGGTTTGGCGCCTTTCCACAGCGTGAAGTCCCGCTGATCTCGCTTACCCGTCGCGACTCCCTCGCCCTGATGCACGTCATCGATCCGGTGCCCGGACAGTTGGCCGTACTCGGGGTAACTCAACACGTCGAAGTAGACGTCACCGCAACCTTCGTAGGCGTTGCCCGATTCGATCAGCCGCTCGATCAGCTCGACCATTTGGGTGATGTGGCCGGTCGCCCGCGGCTCGGCGGACGGCGGCAGGACGCCGAGCGCGTCGTAGGCGGCCGAGAATGCGCGCTCGTAGGTGGCCGCCCATTCCCACCAGGGCCGGCCGGCAGCGGCGGCCTTGTTGAGGATTTTGTCGTCGATGTCGGTGACGTTGCGGATGAACGCGACGTCGCAGCCCCGCGCGGCGAGCCAGCGGCGCAGGATGTCGAACGCGACCCCGCTGCGCACATGGCCGATGTGCGGCAGTCCCTGCACGGTGGCGCCGCACAAATAAATGGAGACGTGCCCGGGCCGCATCGGCACGAACTCACGCACGGCACCTGTCGCCGTGTCGTGTAGCCGCAGGTCGGCGCTATCGGTCACGACGTGCCAGCTTACCGGGCCGGATATGTAATCGATGACCACTGCACCGTCGCCGAGCCGATTGCGCCGACAAAGCCCGCCGGATACGGCACGAGCGTCTACCAGCAAGGAAAACGATCACCGCGATGCGAAAGATCGGCCGGCCCTGCAGCGGCTAGCGCGGGGTGTCGTCGACCACGACCAGCAAAGCCGTTGCGATTGCCGCCCGGCCCTCGCCGCGCCCGGTCAGACCCAGCCCGTCGGTGGTGGTTGCCGACACCGACACCGGCGCATCCAGCACTTCGGCCAGCGCCGTCTGCGCCTCTATCCGACGCGGCCCGACCCTGGGACGGTTGCCGATCACCTGTACTGCCGCGTTGCCGACGCGGTAGCCGTGCTGCGCGATCAGATCCGCGACGTGGCGCAGCATCGTCATACCGCTGACACCGGCCCACCGCGGGTCGTCGACGCCGAACACATCGCCGATATCGCCCAAACCGGCCGCCGACAGCAGCGCGTCGCAGAGCGCGTGCACGGCCACGTCGCCGTCGGAGTGTCCCGCGCAGCCGTCGACATCGGGAAAAAGCAGGCCAAGCAACCAGCACGGCCGGCCGGATTCTATGCCGTGCACATCGGTGCCCACACCGACTCGCGCGTTCACTGATTCACGATCGCTTGGGCTAAAAGCAGGTCGAGGCGGGTGGTGATCTTGAATGCCAACGGATCGCCGTCGACCACTTGCACCTGGCCGCCGACGTGCTCGACCAGCGAGGCGTCGTCGGTGAAATCGGCCGTTCCGGCCTGCTGGTATGCGCGCAGCAACAGTTCGGTGGCAAAACCCTGCGGGGTTTGTACGGCGCGCAGACCGGCCCGCTCCGGGGTCCCGAGGACCGCGCCGTTGGCATCGACGGCCTTGATGGTGTCCGAGAGCGGCAGCGCGGGCACGACGGCCTGATGGCCGGCCCGCAACGCTTCGACGACCCGTACCACCAGCTCAGGCGGTGTCAGCGCCCGGGCGGCGTCATGGACCAGCACGAAGTCGGGATCTTCCACGTCGGCCACGGCCGCTAACGCCCGGCCGACCGAGTCGCCGCGGTTGGCTCCGCCGGCGACGACGGTCGCATCCCGGCCCAGGATCAATTTCGCCCGGTCGGTGCGGTCGGCGGGTACCGCGACCACAACACGATCGACGACACCCGACTCCAGCAGGCCATTGATGGCGCGCTCGACGAGGGTGAGCCCGTCGAGTTGGAAAAAAGCTTTCGGCACGCCGGCCGCCAGCCGTTCGCCAGACCCGGCGGCCGGGACGACTGCGACCGTGCCGCTCAACCCCGGTCCTTGCGCGTCAGGCGATTCAGGAAGCGGCGGCCAGGACCTCGTCGAGGATGGTCTCCGCCTTGGCGTCGTCGGTGCTTTCGGCCAGCGCGAGCTCGCCCACCAAGATCTGACGGGCCTTGGCCAGCATGCGCTTTTCGCCGGCGGAGAGGCCGCGTTCCTGATCGCGGCGCCACAGGTCGCGCACGACTTCAGCAACTTTGTTGACGTCGCCGGAGGCAAGCTTCTCCAGGTTGGCCTTGTATCGACGGGACCAGTTGGTCGGTTCTTCGGTGTGCGGTGCACGAAGCACCTGGAACACCTTGTCGAGGCCCTCTTGGCCGACCACGTCGCGGACGCCGACGTACTCGGCGTTCTCAGCGGGTACTCGAACTGTCAGGTCGCCCTGCGCCACCTTCAAGACGAGATATTCCTTTTGTTCCCCTTTGATGGTTCGGGTTTCAATCGCCTCGATCAACGCAGCACCGTGGTGTGGATAGACAACGGTGTCTCCGACCGCAAAATTCATCAGTTTCGAGCCCCTTTCGTGACTCCATGCTAACACGTCGCGCCAACACGTGGTGAACAACGATGCAGGTCAGGGGCATCAGGCATGTGCTAAGGGGGTTGACATACGGCGAGTTTCGTGCAAGGTGCTGAGATATCCACAACCCGTTCGGCGCCGCCTGGGGGGCTGGCGTTGTGAGCCGTTCGAGGCGTCAAAGATGCTGTTGCGCTGCTCTAATCCGACTATGGTGCCCTGCGGTTTCGCGGCCCGGCTCGACCTACTACTGTGCATAGTCGAACCGCAGTGGCGTTCGAGGGCCGAGCAGGAGGCTTTGAGTGAACCGCTTCGACTACCGCGTCTCGAAATGCCGCTCGAGTCGTCGCTCGGCAAAGCTCGGCGCACTGGCAGCCGGTGCCGTAATCGGCGCCGGCGCGATCGCCGGCTGCAGCGCCGGACAGGTTTCGCAGACGGCCATGCAGCAATCGGCCGTCGACGGCAGCCAGGCGGTGATCAACAACGTCGCGCTGCGCAATGTCCACATTCGGGCGCTGCAGACCGGTGACTTCCTGCGGCCGGGCGCCACGGTGGACCTGGTCCTCGTCGCGGTCAACCAGTCGCCGGACCTCACTGACAAGCTGGTCGGCATCACCACCGACATCGGCAAAGTCACCGTGACCGGTGACCCCACCCTGCATGCCAGCGGCGTGCTGTTCGTCGGCTCTCAGAACGGCCAGAGCAAGCAATCCGACAGTGCCGTGGAGAACGCCGACACGGTCAAGGCGACTGTCGCGCTGAGCAAGCCGATCACCAACGGCCCGAACTACGACTTCACCTTCAATTTCGAGAAGGCCGGCAGCGTCAGCGTGGGAGTGCCGATTTCAGCGCCGGAAAGCGGACCGCACCACGAATCGCCGGGGCACGACTAACCTCCGCTGATCTGTCACACCAGCCGGATACCGTCACCTGGTGGCCAAGGCACGTTCGCAGTACCGCTGTTCGGAATGTCGCCATGTCACCGCCAAATGGGTCGGACGTTGCCTGGAATGCGGCACCTGGGGTTCGGTCGACGAGGTGGCCGTGCTCAGCGCCGTCCGAGGCGGCACCCGGGTCTCGGTAGGCCCGTCCTCGGCCGCCGTCCCGATCAGCTCGGTCGAGCCTGACGGCACCCGGCACTGCCCCACCGGAATCGACGAACTCGACCGCGTGCTCGGTGGCGGCGTCGTGCCTGGCTCGGTCACGCTGCTCGCCGGCGACCCCGGAGTCGGCAAGTCGACGCTGTTACTCAAGGTCGCCCACCAATGGGCCGCATCCGGGCGGCGCGCGCTGTACATATCGGGCGAGGAGTCGCGCGGCCAGATCCGGATGCGCGCCGATCGGACCGGCTGCAGCCACGACGAGCTTTATCTGGCCGCCGAGTCGGATCTGCATGCGGTACTTGGCCATATCGAGGCGGTGCAGCCTACGTTGGTCGTCGTCGACTCGGTGCAGACCATGTGCAGCGCCGACGCCGACGGCGTCGCCGGTGGCGTCACTCAGGTGCGCGCGGTGACCAGTGCGCTGACCGCCGCGGCGAAAACCACTGGTGTGCCACTGATTCTCGTCGGCCACGTCACCAAGGACGGGGCTATCGCCGGTCCCCGGTCGCTGGAACATCTGGTCGACGTGGTGCTGCATTTCGAAGGCGACCGGAACTCGCTGCTGCGCATGGTCCGCGGCGTGAAGAACCGTTACGGCGCCGCGGACGAGGTCGGTTGTTTTCTGTTGCAGGACTATGGGATTGAGGGTGTCGCCGACCCGTCCGGGCTTTTTCTGGATCAGCGACCGCAGCCCGTCGCTGGGACGGCGATCACCGTGACGCTCGACGGGAAGCGTCCGCTGGTCGGCGAAATCCAGGCGTTGCTGGCCACACCGACCGGCAATTCACCGCGCCGCGCCGTCAGCGGGATCGACCATTCGCGCGCCGCGATGATCGCCGCGGTGCTGGAAAAGCACGCCCGGCTCAGGATCGCCGTCAACGACGTGTACCTGTCCACCGTCGGCGGCATGCGGCTGACCGATCCGTCGTCGGACTTGGCGGTGGCGGTCGCGCTGGCGTCGGCGTACGTGAACCTGCCGTTGCCGGCCACCGCCGTGATGATCGGCGAGGTCGGGTTGGCTGGGGATCTGCGCCGAGTCAGCGGCATGGAACGGCGGCTGGCCGAAGCCGCTCGGCAGGGGTTCACCACGGCACTGATCCCATCGGGCTGTGACGCTGTGCCGCCAGGCTTGAAGACGCTGCAGGCGCCCACCATCGCCGCTGCGCTCGAGCACGTGCTCGACATCGCCGGGCACCCCGACAGAGCCCAGATACCACCACATCGTCCGGACTCCGCATCCACGGAGCAGAATGACTGGTGATGACAGGCGGCAAAGCGGCGACGAACGGCTCAGCGGCCCAGCAGCGGCCCTCCTTGCGTGAGGCCGTGGCGCGGCTTGCGCCGGGCACCGCGCTGCGCGATGGCCTGGAACGCATCCTGCGTGGCCGGACCGGCGCGCTGATCGTGCTGGGCTACGACGACAGCGTCGAAGCGATCTGCGACGGCGGCTTCTCCCTCGACGTGCGCTACGCGCCGACCAGGCTGCGGGAGCTGTGCAAGATGGACGGCGCGGTGGTGTTATCCACCGACGGCAGCAGAATCCTGCGGGCCAACGTGCAACTGGTGCCGGACCCGTCGATACCCACCGACGAATCCGGTACCCGGCATCGCTCGGCCGAGCGGGCCGCCAGCCAAGTTGGCTATCCGGTGATCTCGGTCAGCCACTCGATGAGCATCGTGACCGTCTACTACTGCGGTGAGCGCCACGTACTGGCCGACTCGTCCACCATCTTGTCGCGCGCCAACCAGGCCCTCGCCACGCTGGAGCGGTACAAGACACGGCTCGACGAGGTCAGCAGGCAGCTGTCGAGGGCGGAGATCGAAGACTTCGTGACACTCCGCGACGTGATGACGGTGGTACAGCGGCTCGAACTGGTCCGCCGCATCGGCGTGGAACTGGACTACGAGGTCGTGGAGCTGGGCACCGACGGACGCCAACTGCGGCTGCAGCTCGAAGAACTGCTCGGCGGTAACGAGGCTTCTCGCGAGTTGGTCGTGCGTGACTACCACGCCAACCCCGAGCCGTTGTCCAAGGCCGAGGTTGCGGTCACGCTGGACGAGCTGGACGCCATGTCTGACGCCGAACTGCTCGACTTCACCACGATGGCAAGGGTTTTCGGTTACCCGTCGACTGCGGAAGCTCAAGACTCCGCGGTGAGTTCGCGCGGCTACCGTGCGATGTCGGAGATCCCACGGCTACAGTTCGCCCACGCTGACCGGCTGGTCCGCGAGTTCGGCTCGCTGCAGGGTCTGCTGGCGGCCAGTGCGGGTGACCTGGAAGCCGTGGAAGGCATTGGCGAGATCTGGGCCCGCCACGTGCGAGAAGGACTGTCGCAGTTGGCCGAATCGACCATCGGCGATCCGATCAGTTAGCTCAGCCGCCTGGGGCGGGTGGCGGACCGGGCAGCGGTCCAGGTCCCGGCGCGCCGGGCAATCCCGGCGGCGGGGGAGGCGGCGCGGCGCCGGGAGGTAGCGGCGGAGCCATGATGAACGGAACCGCCAGCGAGCGAAGATTGCCCAGCTGCACGACGAGGTTGTAGGTACCCGGCCCGATCGCCGGCCGCGGCAGCGGGCAATGCGGCGCCGATCCCATACCGGTCCAGGTAACGGACGTGGTCACCTGTTCGCCGGGGGCAAAGGTCTTGACGAGGGTTTCGTTGGACGGCGCGCAGTCCAGGTTCGACCACAACCGCTTGTTGTCCAGCGAGTAGACGTAGGCGGCCAGCACTGCGGCGCCCACATCGCGTTTGCAGGCCACCAGCCCGATGTTGGTGACGACCATGACGAACTTCGGCTGGTCGCCGATGGCGTATTGCGGCGCGTTCGTCAGACCCTTGACGGCGAGCGTGGAGTCGGGGCAGTCGTCGCCTTCCTTGAGTATCGGCGGCGGCTGCACGGCGGCCGTCGGCGTCTCGACCGGCTGGTCGGTGTTCTGACCGGCCGGCGGCTCCACCGGAGTCTTGACCTCCGGGTTGCTTCCTGGTGCGCCCTGCCCGGCCTGGGTCGACTTCTTGGCTGCGTCGGAGGTGTTCGCGCCGGCACTTCCGCTCATGACGGCGACGATGATCGCGACGACGATGGCGATTACGACGACCGCAACGCCAATCGCCAATCCCCGGCGACGCCAGTAAATCTCTGGCGGCAGTGGGCCTCGCGGTTCCAGATCCAGCACATTCACACGGTAAGGCCAGGTCACGTTGACCTGGCCGACCAAGCTCGGCGTGTCGCCCAGTTAGCTGAAGACGGCGATCCGGCAGCAGTCGATGAGGTCCGCCGCGGCGGTCATCGTCTACGCCTACGACCACGGCCTCGTCACGCCGCGGTATTCGACTGCGGGCTAGGCGTCGACCTTGTCCCCGACGTCGCCAATGATGTTGCGCAGCACCACTCGCCCGTCTTCGAGGTGATACGTGGCGCCGACGATCGCCAGGTCTCCGGCGGCGACCGCCTGGGCGATGGCCGCCGAGCGCTCGAGCAGCTGCGTGCCGGTCTCGACCACGTGGCGTGCCTCGAACTCGTCGGGCCGGCTGAGGCCTTCACGACGACCCAGCAAGATGGACGGCGCCACCCGCTCGACCAGGTCGCGCACGTAGCCGCCTGGCAACGCGCCGTCGTCCAGCGCGGCCAGCGTCGCCTTGACCGCGCCGCAGCTGTCGTGGCCGAGGATCACGATCACCGACACACCGAGCGCACCCACTGCGAATTCCAGTGATCCCAATACCGCGGAGTCGATGACGTGGCCGGCGGTCCGGACCACGAACATGTCCCCCAAGCCCTGATCGAAAATGAGCTCGGCGGCCACCCGGCTGTCGCCACAGCCGAACAGCGCGGAAGTGGGCTTCTGGCCTTTGGCCAGGCTGGCCCGGTGCTGCACGCTCTGGCTCGGGTGCTCGGGCTGGCCGGCAACGAACCGCTCGTTACCCTCTTTGAGTGATTTCCAAGCAGTTACGGGATCGGTGTTCGGCATGCCGCTCATTCTGCCGTAGCAAGCTATGAAGCTCTCACCAACGCAGCGTGAACTTCTGGACTGGTACGAGTGGTCGCGGCGTGACCTGCCGTGGCGCGACTCCGAGGTGACGCCGTGGCAAATCCTGGTCAGCGAATTCATGTTGCAGCAAACGCCGGTGTCGCGGGTGGAACCGATCTGGCGGGAATGGGTGGCGCGCTGGCCCACGGCGTCGGCGACGGCGGCGGCCAGCGCCGCTGACATCGTGCGGGCCTGGGGCAAGCTCGGTTATCCGCGGCGGGCCAAACGCCTGCACGAGTGCGCCACCGTCATCGCCCGCGATCACGGCGACGTCGTTCCCGACGACGTCGACGTTCTACTCACCTTGCCCGGCGTCGGCAGCTACACCGCCCGAGCGGTGGCGTGCTTCGCCTACCAGCAGGCGGTCCCGGTGGTCGACACCAACGTGCGCCGGGTGATAGCGCGAGCCGTGCACGGGCGCGCCGACGCGGCCGCGGCGTCCGCCGTCCGCGATCACGCCGACGTGTCGGCGCTGCTGCCCAAGGATTCTTCAGCACATACGTTTTCAGCGGCGTTGATGGAGCTGGGTGCCACGGTGTGCACCGCGCGGACGCCGCGGTGCGGGCTGTGCCCGCTCAGCGTGTGTCAATGGCGTTCAGCCGGCTTCCCACCCTCGGAAGGTCCGGCTCGTCGGCCGCAGGGCTACGCCGGAACCGACCGCCAGGTTCGGGGCCGGCTGATGGATGTGCTGCGCGACAGCGAGGTCCCGGTCACCCGCGCTCAATTGGACGTCGCGTGGCTGACCGACACCGTGCAGCGCGACCGGGCGTTGGACTCGTTGCTTGCCGATGGGCTGGTGGCCAAGACCAGCGATGGGCGATTCGCGTTGGCCGGCGAGGAGGGCTAGCCCGCAGCCAGGAACGATTCCACCGCCTGCTGATACAGCTGCGGCGCCTCGTCGTGCACCAGATGCCCGGCATCGGACGCATACAAATACCTTGTGCGGTAACCGCTTTCGCTCATAGAGCGCATCTGGCCAGCGGGCGTCACCGAGTTCCCGGCCTCGACGAGTAGCGTCGGCGAGCGCACCGCCTGCCATTGCGCCCAGTAGTCGCGGGTGCCCCACTCGGCCGCGATCTCGATCCACTTCGAGGTGTGTCCGTGCAGCCGCCACCCGGCCGCGGTGCGGTCGAATGCCTCCAAGAAGTACTGGCCGGCGAGTTCGCCGAATTCTGCGAATACCTGTTCGGCAGAACCGAATTCGACCGGCAGGTTATGAAGCCACGGCTCCCACGGACCGGTGGTGCGACCGCGGAAGTCCGGCGCCATGTCCTCGACGACCAGCGCCGAGACCAGCTCGGGGCGCTCGGCGGCCAAACACCAGGAGTGCAGCCCGCCCATCGAATGCCCGACCAACCGGACCGGCCCCTCCAACGCGGCCACGGCGTCACCGAGGTCGGCCACGAAGCGTTCGGTGCTGATCGGACACGGGTCGGCCACATCGCGACCGCGGTGCCAAGGCGCGTCGTAGGTGTAGACAGCACCCAGCTGAGTCAGCCACGGCAGCTGACGCGACCAGGTGGTGCCACGTCCCATCAGACCGTGCACCAAGACCACCGGTTCACCTCGTCCACCGCGATGGGTTAGCAGATCAGCGGCCATCCACCTATCTTTGCGCGCTTTGGGTCGCCACCGGTCGGCACGGTAGCCTTGCGCCATGCCAGTGGTGAAGATCAACGCAATCGAGGTGCCCGCGGACGCAGGCCCCGAATTAGAGAAGCGGTTCGCCCACCGTGCGCACGCGGTCGAGAACTCGCCCGGCTTCCTCGGCTTCCAGCTGCTTCGTCCGATCAAGGGCGAAGACCGGTACTTCGTGGTCACCCAGTGGGAGTCCGAAGAGGCATTCCAGGCGTGGGCAACCGGACCTGCTATCGAGGCGCACGCAGGCCACCGGAACAATCCGGTGGCGACCGGCGCGTCGCTGCTGGAATTCGAGGTTGTGTTAGACGTTGCCGGATCCGGACAGTCGGCGTAGTCCGCGCCGGGGCCGACTTCGCGTCGCGGCGCTGACGTCCGCCGCCGCATTGGTCACCGCCCTGAGCCCGGGTTGCGCACCACCTCCAGCACCGTCCGCCAACGCCGCGGGCTCTGGCCGCCAGATAAACATGAGCACGCCGGCCGGCCTGCGAGCTCAGCAGACCCTGGACATGCTGAATTCTGACTGGCCGATCGGTCCCGTCGGAGTCGGCACCCTTGCCGCGCCGAAGATGGTCAGCCAGATCCAGACCATGATGGAAAAGCTGTGGTGGGATCGGCCGTTCACGTTCCGCGGAGTGGACCTCAAAGCAGGTGCGGCCACGCTGCAGCTGACGACGTCTTACGGTGCGCAGCAAGAGATTCGGATACACACCGCCGATGACACGCTGGTGGATGGATTCGACCTCACCACGCTGGCCCCGAAGATCTCGTCGTGGCGTGACGTCGACGCGGTGCTGGGCAAGACCGGCGCCCGCTACTCATGGCAGGTCACCAAGGTCAATGACGGCAAGTGCGACCGGATAGCCGGCACCAACCCAGATTTGTCGCTCCCGTTGGCGTCGATCTTCAAGTTGTACGTGCTCTATGCCGTGGCGGATGCCATCAAAGCCGGGACGGTCTCTTGGGACGACCAGCTGACCGTGACCGACAAAGGCAAGGCTGTCGGATCAAGCATGGATTTGCCGGTGGGAGCGAACATTTCGGTGCGCACGGCCGCCGAGAAGATGATTGCCACCAGCGACAACATGGCTACCGACATGCTGATCGCGAAGGTCGGCCCACAGGCCGTCGACAACGCGCTGACCAACACCGGCCACCACGATCCGGCCGCGATGACACCGTTCCCGACTATGTACGAACTGTTCTCGGTTGCCTGGGGTCGGCCGGACGTCCGCGAGCAATGGCAACGAAGCACAGCGCAGGAACGCGCGGCGATGCTGGAAGAAGCGAATTCCCATACTTATCAACCGGATCCGTGGCATGCCCACGTGCCCGCGTCGAAATACGACGCGGAATGGTATGGCAACGCTGAAGATATCTGCCGGGTGCACGTGGCCCTGCAGGCCGGCGCGGTGGGTCCGGCCGCACCCGTCAGGAAGATCCTGGATGCTTCTCCGGGCGTCAACCTGGATCGCGGGCAGTGGCCCTATATCGCCGCCAAGGCCGGCGGCCTGCCGGGCGACCTCACGTTCAGCTGGTATGCGATCGACCGGAGCGGGCAGCCGTGGGTGGTGAGCTTCCAGTTGAACTGGCCTCGCGATCACGGGCCCAGCATCACCGGTTGGATGCTGCAGATCGCCAAGCAGGTCTTCGCGCTGATACCCACGCAATAACGAATGGGCGGCCACCCGATCGGTGACCGCCCATCCGTTTGACTTGTTTACTGCGCTGCGGGCGGCGGACCACCGGCCGCGTGCGCACCGGCGTTCGCCAGGTCCGACGATTCGGCCGGCTTCCGGGCTCCGGTGAAGGTGAACACGGCATCCTCGCCGGTCCCCTCGCCGTCCCAGTTGTCCACATCGACGGTGACAATCTGGCCGGGGCCGACCTCTTCGAACAGGATCTTCTCGGACAGCTGGTCCTCGATCTCCCGCTGGATGGTGCGCCGCAGCGGACGAGCACCCAGCACCGGGTCGAAGCCGCGCTTGGCCAGCAACGCCTTGGCCTTGTCGGTGAGCTCCATCGACATGTCCTTGCCCTTGAGCTGCTTTTCGACCCTGCCGATCATCAGGTCGACCATCCGGATGATCTCGTCGCGAGTCAGCTGGTGGAAGACGATGATGTCGTCGATGCGGTTGAGGAACTCCGGGCGGAAGTGTTTCTTCAGCTCGTCGTTGACCTTCTGCTTCATCCGCTCATAGTTGTTCTCGCCGCCGCCCTGGGTGAAGCCCAGCCCGACCGCCTTGCTGATGTCGGACGTACCCAGGTTGGAGGTGAAGATCAGCACCGTGTTCTTGAAGTCGACGGTGCGACCCTGCCCATCGGTCAGCCGGCCATCCTCGAGCAC
>Ga0209113_1000065_pt1 | contig 21922 bp, 14 predicted proteins | sample TexAe_RefH0_O1_FD_187951 | JGI IMG/M metagenome (GOLD analysis project Ga0209113, IMG submission 187951) | Forest soil microbial communities from Davy Crockett National Forest, Groveton, Texas, USA - Texas A ecozone_RefH0_O1 (SPAdes) (version 2) | ecosystem: Environmental > Terrestrial > Soil >... | reverse complement strand
CTAGCTTCTTACCTAAGGCTCGCTAGCGCTAGAAATAAATGTTAGCTTATTAATCTTTATGGGTTGCTTCGCTAGTTAAGTACGGATTATTTAATCTTAGCATTTACATAGTAAGTAATCCTTTCATTAATAAAGTTTTAATTTTAGCTTTATTAAGTTGCTGTAATTAAAAGTTTAATCAGCAAAACAAAAAAATTATAACTTTAGCACCCCGCGATAGAAAGAACCATAAAATTTCTTCTATGAAATAGATCCGCTCCTTTAATAAAATTAAAAGACTATTAGTTAGCATAACCCCTTCATATGTGATCAAGCTAAGCAGAAATTGGTTAATTATAAAGGGTACTTCTGAATAGGATGTTTCAATCTTTCTGCTTGTTTAGTTGGTTCCTGCTTCGCTAAACACCTAGTGTAGAAACACCCGCTTGCTTAGCTCGCGCCTGCTTAGCTATAAAGCTATTGAAAAATATTACTTAGACCCCTTCTTTTTTTTAATTCGATCAGCAAGCTTCTTCTTAAAAGGAGAAGTAAAAAAAACACTTAAAAAAAAGATTACTTTGCTAAATAAAACCTATTTTACAGATTAATAATTTTTCTATTGGTTTTAATCTTTTGCTTCGCTTGTAACCTTTTAAAAACATCTTATCAGCGAAGCAGATTTATATTGCTCAGCGATATGAGTATTTGAATTTATAACGCAGTATCTAAACACTTTATTAGGTGAAACTTCGGTAAGAAACTTGCTAGAAAAGCAACCCCTTCTTTTTTTAGTTGGTGCAGAGGAAAGTAAACGAATATTTCTTTCTTTCGCTTCTTGCCTGCGGAGCTGGCTAAGCAAGGGGTAGTTAACTTTTAGCTGTTACACAAAATGTGCCATTTGCGCACTTAAATTATTACTTCGCTAGTGTTAAAAGCGCAATAAAAAGTAAGAAAAATAAGGGCCCTTAGCTTAATTGGTAGAGTGCCTGATTGTCGATTAGGATGGTTCCAGATCATACCTGGAAGGGCTCGATGAATCTTTTTTTTAACGGTCGCTTGCTAGCAAGCTTCTAAGCCGAAATAGTTTAATTGGTAAAACAGTTTCCTTGTAAGATACAGTTATTGGTTCGAGTCCAGTTTTTGGTATTTATAGCTATCTTCTTTTAGTCACACTGTATATGTATCTTGCCCTTTTTATTGCAAAGCTAGGCTTGCTAACATAGAGGAGGGGTGAAAGCTAATAAAAATCTAGCCTGCTTTCTATTTACGCCCCAAGTCACGCTAAAAGTAAGGTAAGCTAACCAACCCTAGCTCTCGCTTCCTGCTTGCGAAGCAAAGCAATCGCCCAGCTCCGCAGGCTAAAAAGTGGTTGCTAAGCTAGGCAAGGGCAGCAGGTACCTCTTACTTCATGTTTTGCTAGATCAAGAGAGAAATCTAAATAACTTTACTTTTAAATAAAGTGAGTTGTAGTTTAATTTGGGAAAACACCATTTTTTGGTAGTGGCTTATCCCAGTTCGAATCTGGGCAACTCAGTTAAGGGTAGGCATGCTACTAGATCACTGAGGGTTGATGGCGCTTGCTTCGCTAGCGATATTACATACTTTATAGGGATCAAAAGGACAGCACCTGTTTTAAATAAGATGGGATGACTGGCTGCCGCTACTCTACTTTTTTACTTAATTCCTATTAAATTAAATTAAAGTATAACCTTGCTTCTTAGTTCCCTTGTTTGCTCCGCTAGCATTAATCAGTGAAGCATAACCTCTCTTGCTAGCTGAAAGGACAGCTGAAAGGACTTTTAGCCTTTTTGAGAAAGCAATTCTATCGCTCCGCGCAAAAGAAGGAAAAATTAATTAAATTATTTTATGACTTCTTCTTTTCTAGGGCTACCTTCTATCTTATAAACTTGTTTAATATGCAAAAAGAGAACTAGGCTAATTAGCCTACGGTTTTAAAAGGGGCTAACAAAGGGCAGGATAAAGGTACCTATATAAAATAGTATCTTGTGAATTAGCAAGGGAAGTAAGAAGGCTAGCTTGCGCTTGCTTTAGGCTTAACTTAGAAAAAAAAGAAAAAGAGTATTCCTGGAGAAAGATAAGTAATAAGGGGCAGCAGTTAAACAGTAGGTATGCTTCTAAGGGCAGGTGCTCCGAATGGTAAAGGTGGTTCTCTGTAAAAGAATTTGTCGTAAAGACTAGGATAGGTTCGATTCCTGTACTGCTCATAACTCTTTTTTTACTATATAATAGTTTTGCTTCGCTTTAAATAGATTAAAGTTTTATTATTACCGTGGATTGTTTTATTAAAACTAAATATGGTTAGCTTATATTATAAAGCAATAGCCCAGCTCCGTGCTCCGCAGGCTAATAATGGGTAGCAGCTAAGCAGCAGGCAGTCTATTACTAACTAAAAGTTAGTATTATAATCGCTAGTGCTTTAAAACTTAAAGATAAGGATCTGTGGCAGAGCGGTTTAATGCACTCGTCTTGAAAACGAGCACTTCAAAAGAGTCGTGAGTTCAAATCTTACCAGATCCGTTTGATTTGTAGAAGCTGCTTTGCTTTTACTAGCGTAGCAAACCAAAAAGTGAGAAGAGGCTATAACTATGCTAAAAAAAAATAAAAAAAAAATAAAAAGTAGGCTTTATAATAATCGCTTGCTTAAAAGCGCATAATTATTAAACTTTAGTTATTGCGCTAGCTAATCGACAGTTACTTGCTTTGGTTTACTTTAGCGCTTGCTTAGTAGGCGAATTATACCTCTTACTTTAGATACATAAAAGTAGGACTAAGTTTTTTTTTAATCGCTTCGCTAAACACAATCACAAAAGCCGAGAGAGTATAAGGTAATAAGTGTCGCTTGTGTTAATATATGGCTAAATGCAAACAATAGGATGCTAGCAAGACCCCTTCCAAAAAAAAAAAGGAGCCCTACTTGTGCTAGAAAGCTGGCTTGTGCTAGAAGGTTACAGTTTAACTAAGTTAGACTATTTTAATGTTGCTTGGACCTTAAATGGAAGGTTTAACTAATGTTAGGAAGCAGAACTCGGGTGGTTGAGTGCCCCTCTTTTAAAGGGGAAGAAGTTGTTCGACTCAACTTGCTTTCATTTAAATAACTTAAAAGCCTAAAATACAAAAGTGTGATTTATACTCTTATATATCTAAGCGCTCTAGCGCAGGGAGTGCGAGTTATTTATTAAATTGTAATTGCTTAGTCGCACAAAAAGAAAATAGAAATAGAATTTAAGAAAATAAAAAGAAAAAGCCTAGAAAAGAATAAGGAATTGTATTATAAGAAATAAGGTAAAGTAGCTATACCTCGCATGCTTAAAAATCAAGGGAATGTATACGTAGCAAGATAGTGTACGTAGCTAAACTTAGCGCTGTAATTTGATTAAAAGTCAAGAAAGAGTTTGTGTCTTGGTTTGCTAGATAGATCTAAAACACAAGTGAACAGCTGTTTTCTTGCCTGCGGAGTTAAAAATAAGGCAGCATATTAACTTTAGCACATAAAAGGAACAGCAAACTACAATTAATCTTTAAGGCTTGGTTGGGTTACAATCGCTTGCTAAAAGTGGAAGGAATAGTATAGTTTGCGTCTTGCTCACTTGCGCTAACAAAGGTTTCTTATTAACGCTCCGCAAACTATAAACATCCCTTTTACTGCTATTAATAATTAAAATAATTAATTAATCCTCAACTACAAAAGGTAAAATCGCATCTAAAATTTATGCAATTATAGCTCTTAAACCAAGAATAATTATAGCTAGCGTAAAGTACCTTTTGTTGAACTGGTTAATAATGGCAGTATTAGGTGTACTGACTTAGTATTATAAACTGAATATAATAGAGCTCCGCGGCTCCGCATAAACTTTACATAGACAAAAAGGGTGTGACAGGTCCGCTAATTTATATATGTAGCCTAATATAATTATTAATAATAATACTTTATAGGTCTTTAGTGTAAAATGGTCATTCCGGTAACTAGTTTAACTAGAGTTTCCGGATACTGTTTAAACACCTCTTCTAATTAACCCAATAATGTTATAACTAATACCGCTAGCGCAATATAAAAAGTAGGCGAGGCAAAAAAAAAAGTGAGAAAGACTATATATAAAAATAGTGGTAGTACTCTTTACCTTAAAAGCCTTGATAAACATAAAATGGTCTACTTCAGAATTAATTAGTTAAGTATAATAAAAGCCTAGAATAAATTATAAATGCATAGAGTCATAGCGTAAATAGAAAACAGAATTTATCTACTTTCTTCTTAAAAGAGGAAATCTAAACTGAGTTCAGGAATCATAGTCTCCTTTTGGGAAAAAATGGTTAAGGAAATGGGTTGCAGAACAGGGTCTGTAAATGCAGGATAATACATATCGCGTAACGCAAAAAACCAAACAACAAAAATAAATAAAAATGCAAAATTTAATAATACTATCACCACTAGAACAGTTTGAAGTCATAAACTTAATATCTATAAATGCTCCTATAATAGGTTATCTTAATATAGCGTTAACAAATTTATCTCTATACACACTTATTGTTTTAAGTGTTTTAATAGGATTCCATGTTTTAGGCAATAATGATGTAAAATTAATTCCATCTAAGTGATCAATTGCTCTTGAAACTACTTATGCAAGCATATTATCTATAGTTAGAGAACAGATAGGGAGCCATAGTGAAGAATACTTTCCTTTGGTTTATTCTGTATTTTTTTTTATAATAATTGCTAATTTAACAGGGAATGTTCCTTATAACTTTACAATAGGAACTTCTATTATTGTTTCTTTAGGGTTGAGTATAACAGTTTTTATAGCTGTTACTTTAATAGGGATAACAAAACATAAATTTACCTTTTTTTCTTTTTTCATACCCGCTGGAACACCAATATTTTTAACACCTGTTTTAACTTTAATTGAATTAGTAAGTTATTTTGCTAGAGCATTCTCATTAGGTGTACGTTTATTAGCTAATTTATGTGCAGGACATGCTTTATTAAAAATATTATCTACTTTTTTAGCTCAAATGTTTACAAGTAGTATAATTGTAGCCTTGTTTGCTTTAATACCCTTTGTAATATTTATTGCAATAATAGGTCTAGAATTAGCAGTTTCAGTTATTCAGGCTTATGTATTTAGTTTGCTACTATGTAGTTATTTAAAAGATGCTATATGGTTGCATTAAACGATCGTCCTACAACCCCTTAACTAGTAGGAGTTTCAGATCTCCAGTTATTCATTGTGTGAACAAAGTATTATTATTATAATTAACTAATAAGAAGGGTTTAGGGGCCATGCGAGGGTTTTTTTTAAGGTGTATCTTTTTTAAGGTTACAATAACATAAAAGTACGCTATACTTAAAAAAATTGTCTAGTAATAAGGTTTTATAACTTTTTAGTTATACTAAGTTTTGCCAGTTTACTGTAATAAAGAGTATGATATTTTTAGGCTAAAAAAAAAACATAAAAATATGTCTTTTTTAACTTTATTACTGCTTTAGTTTTATTATCTTGCGCTAGCGACAAAGGTTAAACTATTTAATTAAGTGATTATTTAGTTTTGGCGAAAGGGATATTAAGGTTTACGGCTAGTTTGAGTTAGCGTGATTTCAGCTCCGTGCAATAAAAAGACTAGTTGTCATTTTTAGTGAGTCGTTTGCGTATCCTTTTAATCACATAAGTGTTACCCACTGATTTATTCTTATTTGTTATGAATAAAAACCTAAATACAAATAATAATACATTGGATCCTATTTTAGTTAGCTTGACCCCTCTAGCCTATACAATAGATGGAGATGATACAACTAGGGATTTAAATAATTAGAATCTAATATTAAATCGCTTAAATAATGACTTAAATTCGCTAAGTGATTATGCTAGGGAGAAACAAGTCAGAATCAGGTCTCTCTTTAATAAAGGTCATAGAGGCAACTTTAATAAGTAATTTAGAAGTATTTCGAGCAGATAGTTCTCAGCAGAAGGAACCAGTTCTCCATAGTGACAATTGGGGCTATGGCAGAGATAAGATATTTATGCAAAAATGGGAGCCCTATAAAGGTAGTGTTGCTAATAGCGATACAGTAGGACCACTAGGGTCTTTCGCTGTATCTTGGCCACTATCGTGACCTAAGCGTGTGGAGGTTTATCAAGACTCTGATATAGATAAGATAATCACTAAAATTTTAAGTGCTAATGATTTAATCCTATTAATAGTAGTGGGGTAAATTCTATAATTAATAAAATAAATCCTTTAATTGCTTGATTCTAAAATGAATATTCAAAAGATAACTCTTTTATAAGAGAAGAAGGAATGAGTAATAAGCTCATAACTCTTCAAGATGATAAACTTATTATTAATTTAAAGGAACTTAGTCCCATGGAATCTGATTGTATTAGAGAAAACAAAGATAGGTTAGCATTATCTGGGTATATTCTATCAATGGGGCTGGGGTGAGGTTTAGTATATAGAACAGTATTATTTACTTATGGTCGTGTTTTGGATCATGTAGCTTTTAATTCTGATTTTAAAAACTTAAGCCCTGGGCTTTAAAAAGTATATATAAAAACTCTTAGTAATAATAAGGCTATCTTTAGAAATTCGGGAGGTACAATAATATCAGTTTCAATCTATGTGATTCTTTCAATTATAAAACAAAATCACCCTTTTTCAATGAAAATAGGAATATTATCAACAACTCCTTCTTGCGGAGCAGCTGCTCCGCAAGAAAGTGTTTCTCTTTTTTTTTAGTTTGAGAAAATAAAGTAACTAAAAGAATAAAATCTATCTTGTCAACCCTTTTAGTACCCTTACTAACTTTTGCTGTTTTATATCATGTATCTGACGATACAGTTAAAGTAATCAAAATAATTGCAATATTGGCTAATAGTTTATTAGTTTACTATTATTTACATCTGACTATTATTTTAGTTAGAAATTTATATAATGACAAAAATCCTACTGATCCCAAAGCTCCGCAGGATGTACAAGATCCGGAGAAAAAGGAACAAGTTCAGCTGCCTAGCTCTGCAGGCAAGAAAGAGTCACAAGGGAGATATTTTAAATTACCAATCTTTCTACCTTCTAGTCTCAAAAAACGGATTATATACTTACACAATATAGATAATTTACTATTGTCTAAAATGTTTATTGAACTATACTTGACAAGTGCTAAATATATGTTCTTTTTATTACTCATTTTAATCTCAGCTATACTATTTGCAGATATGTACTCTGCAAGCGCCTATAATTAAGGCTAGACTAAGGTATCTAATCCCCTTTTTTGCTTTGCATCGGATAAAAACACGTCTTTACCTTGTAGAACTGTTTCTTGCGCTAGCGACAAAGGGTTGCTTCGCTAGGATATGCTTCGCTAATCTAACATAGCAATTGCTACGCTAAATTAAAAAAAAATTACACTACTAACCCCTTCGTCTCTTAATCGGCGCCAGTTAATATGCTCTGTGTGTAGTTTATATGTACTATGTGGCAAATTTTTAGTTAGGTCTAGAGTCTCCAGTGTTTTAACTAAAGCCCACATTGTGCAAAGTTTAACTTTATGACTAATTAAGGCTATTTAGTTCATAGGAAATCTATAAAGTTAATGAAGCGGATCTTCTTAAGTTAGCACCCTAATCAACTTTTTCTTTTTTTTTAGGATAACTTTTCCATTAATACAGCAAGCAAACTTTTAAATATAATTAAAAAATAGTACTAGTTTTAGGCGTTAGCTTTCTTCGTCTTACTTCGTTAGTAACTAACCCTTTTTATTACTTTAGCTTTAGGCTAAAATAGAGCGAAGTCAAATATATATTTGATAAGCTTCGCATCAAAATAAATTAAAATATAATATCTAAACTTATTGTTTCTTATGACTTTCATAAATATATCCTTTATCTATCTGTAAGTATAGCTATACTTCGAAACGAGTTTGTTTGTATAGCTATGCTTAACTACACCTTTATCCTGTACGCTAGACGCTAGCAAAGCAACCCTTCTTAAAAAAGCAGTAGTTTATAAAAACCAATGGTTGCTTAGCTTAAATATCTCGCTTGCACCTATAAAGGTACAAGAGCTAAAATTTTATAAGGTGAGTCTTAAGGGCTTGCTTTGCTAGCGTATATCCTTGTTGAGCAGGTGCTAATAGTGTAAGCTTACTTCACTGTCAAGCGATATGCTTATATAAATTAATATCTTATGAACTTAGTAAAGGTTATAAATTTATATCGCTTGCTCCTAAAACAGATAGATAAAAAGACGAACAGAAGAAGGGGATATTGAAATATTACCAATAGTGCCTTTGATTAGCTTAATGTATTTGCCCTAGGTAGCTCTCTTTTCTTATTTGTTGCTCACAAGCCTACTTTAGCTTTTTTATAAAATTAGGCTAGAGGGGGATGGTGTGCACCTCGCTTGCGAAAAAAAAGTAATAATAATAAGTATAGAAAGGACTTGCTTATGAAAAGCGAGTATTTACTTACTCTGCCTAATTAATATTTTTAAGGAAACCACAGGTACGTATATTAAAAATAAAAAGCAAAGCCTCCTTTTTTTAACACTCCGTTGACTTAGCAGGCTAATGCCTCGCTCCGCGCCACCTAAATACCAAGCAAATACAATTTATTTTAGATTTAGAAAAAATATCTCGCCCAGTTCCGCAGGCGGGAAAGGTCTTATTTATTGTTTCGCTTGTAATTTAGTAAACTTTGACTTACCTATAAAACATGTAAGCGAAAGGACCACCCTGCTCCGCGCTCCGCAGGCTCCGCAGGCAAGTAACTTTGTACTTTGTACTTTGTAAGTTAAGGATTGCTTGCTAGCTTGCTTGCTTCGCTAGCCTGCCACTCAAGTTATTACTAAATAAGGCGAGTAAGTGTGGTGTAAAAACGTTGTTAAGATAATTGGATTGCTTACGCAATTGTAGTAGTGACTAATCAAATAAGTTTCAGCTTAAAATGTTAAAATTAAATTTAGCTTTTTTTTTATTTTTTAAAATAACAATATTTGTTTGCATAGCAGCATTATCAATTCGGGAAGGTTCTTTTTTAGCTTTCGTATATAATGATAGCCCTGAGCCTTGAGCAATCGGATTTCAAGATGGTGTGTCTCCTGGATATACAGGGATAGTAGAATTACATGATAATATTTTCTTCTATTTAGTAGTTATAGCAATTTTAGTCTTTTGAATGTTAGGTTCTACTATATATTATTTTAATTATGATAAAACAAAAATAACTCATAAATATCTAGTTCATGGAACTTTAATTGAAATTTTATGAACAATATTTCCTGCTATAGTGTTATTAGCTATAGCTATACCTAGTTTTAGATTACTTTATATTTTAGATGAAGTGACTTTACCTACAATTACTGTTAAAGTTACGGCTCATCAGTGGTATTGAAGCTATGAATATTCAGATTATGAAACAGAATCAGGTGATCCTATTGAGTTCGATAGCTATATGTTGCCTGCTTATTGATCTAGGAAATCAATTACCTGGGCCCAACTGTCAAACTCCGAGGACACCCTAAAAATCGTAGTACCAAGCCGTAGTCGAAAGGCTATGAGTGGCTGAACTAATTACTCAGGTATGGTAACAAGCTATGATATGATTGAAAATGAAGTGGGTTATTGCGGATCTAAATCCAGCGCTATTGCACTGGTAAAAGAGCAACGAGTGGACGATAGTTACAGTTTTCCAATAGAACTGTTAAGGTACACTCTAATGGGCAACGAAAGTTGTTATCAAACTGAAAACCTTTCTAACCAAAATAATGCCTCTAGCCCGAAGGGAGAAAATGTAAAGAGTCGCTTGCGTAAAAAGTTAAATAAACTAGATCCATGATTTTTAACAGGATTTGTTGATGCTGAAGGATATTTTAGTATTGATTTATTTAAAGACTCTAAAGCTAAATTTAAGTATACCCCTAAATTAATTTTTGGAATTAACTTACATGTTAAAGATTTACCTATTCTTCTAAGTTTTAAGGATACATTAGGAGTGGGGACTGTTAGTACAAAAGGAAAAGTAACTCGTTATACAGTAAAAACATTTAAAGATCTTGCAGTAATTGTTAACCATTTTAAACTATATCCTCTTGTTTCTAGCAAATATTTTGTGTATCATTATTGATTACAAGCTTATAATATAATGGCAACAAAAGAACATTTTAATTATCAAGGTATGACAAAATTGGCAACATTAAAAAATTTAATTAATTTCGGATTATCTTATAGTTTGAAAGAAGCTTTTCCTGATTTGAATCTTTCTTTAATTGAGACTATGTCTTACAACTTTAGGGGTATTCCTCATGGAATGTGAGTTGCAGGGTTTACCAGTGGAGAAGGTTCTTTTTATACTAAGATGACTCAGTATAAAGATACATTTTACACAGGATGTATTTTTAAAATAACTCTTCACCCTAAAGATACTGCTCTTTTAGAAGGTTTATACGAATTTTTTTTTAATTACTTTCCAAATATTTCTTTCAACAACTCCCGAACAAATAAAGGAATTGGTTTTTCAAAACAAACTGTAAGTTTAACTATTTCAAATATTCAGGATATAGGTAATATTGTAATTCCTTTTTTTGATTTATATCCTGTCTTAGGGGTAAAGAAAATGGATTATAATGATTTTAAAATTATTTATAATATTATTTTATCAAAAGATCATTTAAGTCCTAAGGGTTTGGCCCAAATCCAACAAATTAGAAATAATATGAATGACAAACGAACAGTGTTTTAACTTTGGGTTTTACATCTCCCGCTTTTTTAAGAGAGACTAATTTTGTATGATAAATTCAGTTAGCCGTGGAATCAGACCTTGAAATAGGACAAATAAGACTATTAGAAGTAGATAATCCTATTGTTCTGCCTGAAAATACCCACGTTAGATTTATAGTTACAAGTACTGATGTTTTACATGATTTTGCAATACCTGCTGCAGGTGTAAAAATTGATGCTACTCCAGGACGATTGAACCAATCTTCTTTCTTTTCTGAAAGAGAAGGGGAATTATTTGGACAATGCTCTGAATTGTGTGGAGCTTATCATGGATATATGCCTATCCAAATAGAAGTAAGTCCTATTGAAGATTATTTAAGTTGAATTTCTTCTTTAGCTTTAGTAACTATTACTTTACAGAAAAATAGTAAAAAAGTTGCTTAAATAAAACTAATAGTAATCACTTAAGTATGAACCCCGTTTTAATGTGCGGAGCTAAAGCAATCCTTAAAAATGAGAATAATTTATATTCCAAAAATTTCCATACGAATGCTAGTTTATACGTTGATAAAGATAATAAGTATAATGTGGATTATCTCGCTCCGCGCTAAAGTCAAATAGTTCTAACAATGATATAAAATTGGATGAGGAAAATATCGCTTGCGGAATAGAGATGAACGAGAGTTTATCAGAGTTTAAAGACCAAATTTCAAAAGAGGAAGTTTCTGAAGAAATAGATGATATAAGTAATTATATGAAAAATAATAAAAATATTAGTTCAAGTTTTGATGAAGCGTTTCCTAATTTTGTTAGAGAATCTGGTTTAACTGGTTGATGATAATGTAAAAGAGGATAGTGTTTCTATAGTGTTCAAAGAACTAAAGGAGGCATTAGATAAGTGTAAATCACTTGGTTTTTTTTGTAAACAAACAAAGTTGTTTAGAACATATAAAAATAAGTGGTATTGTTGATAAGGTAATATCAGAGAATAATTCAGAAGAAGTAAAGAAAAAAGTTGAGGGTTTAGTATTCGATCAGTTAAATAAAATAGGTGATATAGAGATATATCAGAATAGTCAGTTACTTAGAGATAAAATAGGTGGCGCGGAGCGAGAAATATAAATGTAAATTATTTAACAGTAGGTTCGAGTTTGGTTGCTTATGGATTATTATTAAAAGGTTATAATAAATATGTTTATCATAGACCAATACCTGTCCATTTTACTGCTGAGGATATAGCAGTTGTTCGTATGGTTAGATCAGTAGGTAGAGTTTGATTTGCTGGTTTACTGCGCTGTTATGGGGTTTAAATAGCGTAAGACAAGGTAATAGTTTAGTAGATGTAGAGATTGTGTTAAATAATAATGAAAATAGCCCTATCTTTTTATTTTTACTTAAAAATTTAAGGGGGGTAAGGGTAAGAATGCTTATATTTTTAATATTAATAGTAATATTGTTGTTTTTAAGCAATGATATGGAGTAAATTTAATATATTTTATAAATTTTAATTATAGAAGTATTTATGCTTAGCAAGCGAGCGCTTGCCAACTCCGTAGGCTAGCGAGAGATATATTTATTAATTTATCTCGCTTGCGCCATAATACCTATTGTTATTAATGTAATAATTTTATTATTATTTGTTTTAATTGAAAGTAAAGGTTCTATTACTATCCCTATCCTTGAAAATTATAAAATATATAACAAATTTCTCGGTTATTTAACTAAAGTTCTCGAAAAAAATAAAGAACTTTTAAGTTCTTACAGAGGTAGAAATATAGCGGAGATTTATTTTTATGTAATTCTGTTATTTTTCGTTTTAATCTTTTTTAGTTAATTCCTCGCTTAATAAGCCAGCGATATATAAATTAAATGAAAAAATTTGTTATTCTTCTGATTATCTTTTATTACTAGCATTTTTTATGCTAACCTATATAATATGCAGCGAGCGCTTGCCAACTCCGTAGGCTAGCGAGAGAATTTCAATTACATCGTTCTCGTTCCGCAGGCAAATTAAACTTTTTTCCTATTTACGTTTTTTTTTAATTATATAGGCAGTATAAACATGTCATGTCCTGTTCTCAATATGAGTCCATCTAATGAGGTTATTGGAACTCGTGTGATCATAATTTTATAGGCTATAATAAAATTATAGTAATATTCAATGTAACCAAAGTAGTGATAGTATAAAAAAGGGAATAATTAGGATAATCCCCTATAAATAAAGACTAGCTAGCTGTTACTGTAATTAAGAGGTTAAATCAGTAATTCTAAATCCTTTTACAAAAAAGTTAAGGTTTTGTTTCGCTAAATCTAAGGTTGCTGTGTTAGAAGATGTAATCTTTATTTATATTTATTTTTCTTTAATTAGATAAAAGGATTAATTTTACATAAGTCTAAATAAAGTACAAAAGAGTAGACTTTAGTGCTTGGTTCGCTAGCGATACTACTTAAAGTCTAATTTAGGTTATGGTCTGATACGTGCCTATATTAATTTAATTTGTATTAGGAATTAGTATGTCGAGATAGCGATACACCTTTTCTTTAATAGGATTAATATATCAAATATGCGCTCGCTAGTGCTAGATACAATCAATAATAATACAATGAGAACGAATTTTAATTCAATTATATTAGGTTTTAAAAAAGGGTATAATATTGAAACTTTGCCTTCTAATGTACGATTATTTTTAGAAAAACCTATAATAAGAATATTACGTGTAATAGGAGGTGTATGTGTATTAATATATTTATGTAATAAAAATGGATTGATTTCATACAATATACCTTATTATTTAAATATAATTATAATAATATTAGCTTTAATTCAATTAATTCAAATTGTAGGAATAAGTATTATAAAAATAGTATTTGGTTTAAATAAACTAATAAAACATAGAAAAGAATTTGAAGTTAGAAATTCTCCTTTAAATCGATTAGCTAGTCTAACTTCTAATTTAGTCTATTGTTGGAAAGTAGGTTGTCAAGTGGGTTCATCAGGTGTAGGTTTATTAGGTGCATCTGTTTTGATTGATGGTCTTTTAGCTTCAGCTGGACAAGAAAAAATTTTTGAACCTATGATGAGTAAAGGTATAAATGCTTTAGTAGGGGGTAGACAAGCTAAGGATGTTTATTCTGAAATAGCTAACAAAGTTAAACTATTAGAGACTGAATCTGCAAAACATGAATTATTAGTTAAAGATTTAGAATCAAGTAAAAATTCTATAGATGAATTAGTAAAAAATAAATTTTTTAGTGCGGAGGATGGTAAAGTTTTAAAAGATGGTTTAGATGAGTTGAAAAACACTGATCGAGCTAAACTACAAGAAAGAGCCACTTCTTTAAAAAGCGAATGAGAAACAGTATTTGAAAAAAGATTTGGTAAAAAGTAAGGTATCTTTTATAGAGGATGCCTAAGCATAAAAACTATAAATCAAAAATTGCACTTGCTCCGCATGGAATAAAGTAATGTTTTAGAATAATTAGTCTGGTAGGTAATTATCTATCATGCTTGAATTTTATTATGAAATAACCCCTTGTTCCAATAACAGAACCGCGAATACAATATAAGTATCGATTGATACTAATATTTTATTTTTGATTATTAATTAATTAAAATAAATAGTATTAAATTATATTTTTATCTTGTCAATAGGCTATATACTCTATACTCTAGTTAAGCAAACCCTTTAAACCATTTGTGTGTCGCTCTCTCTTGAGATGTGTACCTCCTCTTCATGAATAAATCAAAATAAAAACCTTAGATATTAATATCTAAGGTTTTTATTAAGTGTAAGAGAAAAATAGGCTTCGCTCCGCTAGGGTGATCTCACTAGTGTAAGTAATTAAGTCTTTCATATTGAGAGTTGTTAGGGTTATTTATTATGTCTATTTGGTCTTTAAGCTCGAAAGTCAAAATAAGTAGTATCTATTCATCTGCCTTCTTTCTCTTTTTTTACGTTTGGTATTAGAATTATATTTTAAAATAGCTTCTTTTTTATTTAAATTTACAGTTGCTAAATCAAAACTTTTAAAAGTTTCAATTTTCAATGCTTTAATATTTAAATTAGATAAATACATTTCTTTAAAGTCGTTAATTGTTAAAGATTTTTTCATAGCTCCTCTTATTATAGTTTGATTACGCGCCTGCGGAGCCTGTGGAGTAGTAACTAAACAATAAGTTTTATTGCTCATAAAATAGGCATATTAATATACGATTTTAATACCTAAGCTAAAGATAATCAGGTATATCATAACTGTCAGTATAAAAACAATACCGCCTGCTTTCAGAATATTTAATTTAATTTTTTGTATAAAAATTCTTGCATAGCTATTAACCATAGCACTAGTGGCAATACTCGCATCTTTGAATGTTCCTGAGGATTTTTTTAAGTCATCTTTGAGTGTGTCAAAACTTTCATCTTCTTGTTATTTATTAGAAAAGTTTGTAGGCTCTAATAATATGTTCAAAGCATATTTAAGCCTGGAGGATAAGTAATTAAGAATAGATCATTAGTCTTATGATATTTCACTAATCTTGTACTGGAGACCATATCTCTTTCTTTTTGATTAACTATTTTAGTTAAAGGTTTTAAAAACCCTATCTTCCTATTAAATTATTTAAATAACTTTTACTTTTTTCTGTGGACTCTTTTTTTTTTTTTCATTTGTAGGTGGTTTCTTATGCGCTCTTTAATGTTATTCTACCTTAAATATACCTTTCCCCTATGGAAAAAATCTGAGTATATGTTTTTTTTTAGAAGAGTTTTCTCTCTACTCAGCACTTAAAATATTACACTTTTTCTTTATCTTTGTTTGACGGCGTCTAGCGAAGGCCTGCGTCTTTGGACTCCTAGCTTGACTAGGTATAGTGAAGGTCTAGCTAAGAGCCTGTAAAGCTAATTGAAATCTTTTTTTATAAATAATCGCTAGCGCCAAAGGTAAAGTATATTTATAAGTCCCGCTGTTGTTTAGGAGCTTCACTAGTTTGTAATGTTTTAGTATATCTTAATATGTATAATAGTTATTCAATATTACTCTGACTAAATTTAAGTTGTATATGTTGGTACTTTTGAAGTATCGACGATTCTAATCACTATATTTCCAACAAATGTTGTGTATAAAGCAGTGATGCTCATTTTATACTGTAATTAAAAGGTTAAGTCAGTAGTTCTATAAGTTTATAATCGTTAACTTTCCTTGTTTAAACAAGGTTTTAGAATTTCGATCGTCCTATCTGGTCCAGATTGAAAATCACCTTTTCTTATCTAATATTACCTTAGTTATGTACATCATAAACTAGTTAATCTTAAGTTTAGTTAGCTTATGTAGTAACGTAAAAGGTTAAAAAATTAAAAATAACAAAAGTATAAAATAAAAATGGCTAAATTTATTACTAGATATTTCTCAGGTACCGTACCGCGTATCCAGCGTGTCGGTTTAAATAGCAAAAGTATTCCTTTTTGGAATAATTATAAGGATATTAAAATTATTGCTTCTTTATCTAAGTCAGTATTAGAACTCAAAAATAAAAAATCTAGTATGGTTAATAAAGAAGTCCAATATATAGCTTCGACTGTTTTAATTTGAAATGATTTTAATATTGAACTTATATTAAATAATTTAATAAGATCTGGTATAGCTATGCCGCATATTGATATAATAAAAATAAGTTTCAATAAATTAATTTTGGAGGAAAGAATTACTCTCTTTAAAAAAGAATATAAATTTAATGAAATTCATTTTATTGAGGATGTGGAGATGAGTGAAACAAATATAACATCGACGTATACTCCATTTGATAAATCAGTTGAATCATCGTCAGTATCTCCGTCATCGATGTCGGATAAGGTAGAGAAATCTTCAACAGTAGCTTGAAATGATAAAATTTATACAGCTAAAATCAATTTGCATGAAATTAATATATATCATTTCTTTAAAAATTTAAATAATTATGTAAATAAATTTAAAGGTAATTATGAATTTGATGAAACATTAATTAAAGATAAACCCGCTAAAGATCGAATGAATCTTTTAAATAATTATACTGATTATAAATATTCTGATATGATTTTACCTAGTCCTATTTATGTTTTTGAAGGTATCTCTTGAAATAATATAGTACTTCTATTTAAGTTAAATGGGTTTGAATTAAATGGTGGTACTATCTCTAGAAGACATAGATTAAATATAAACCAATATAGACTATCATTATTTTTAGGACATAGTGATCTATTATCTAGTAGAGATGCTTTTTATAATTCTTATAAGGATACAATTTTCAATAATAAAAAGATTAGTAAATTAATTCATTCTTCTGATAATAATTTGAATTTGGCTTTAGATTTATTGAGTGAGGATAAATTTTTAATTAAGATCATGGCTTCTAATCCAATTATACCTCTATACTTTTTAAATAATTTACTAATAAGTGTTAATCTATATAAAAACAAATTAATAGATTATATAGAAAACCTAGAAAAACTTAGATGTAAATATATAAATAATATAAATAGTTTAGAAAATGATTTGTTAGAGTCGCTTGCGCACATAGATGTTAATAATATATCTTATATTAAGAATTCAGGGGTTGGACTGCTAAGTAGTTCAAATCGAGACAATCTGAATATAGAGAAAATTACTACTCATCTTAATATTAAAAATTTTAATGAGAAAGATCAAAATTTAATTCAATCAGCTAAAAATTTCAATTCAGAAATTTTTAAATTTAAATCTAAATTAGAAGAAGTGGAATTAACACTTAATTGTATTAAAAACAGGTTGGTAGATATTAATTTATTTTTAACAGATTTACCTGATAATATAGAGAACTTCAGTATATTAGTTAAGGATAAAGAGAGTAGTTTATATAAATTAAATAGTATATTAGGTGATGTGAAAATTAGAATTAAAAGAGCTATAGATTTAATATCTGGTGAGATCTTTTAATCAATTCCTAGTCCCTCTAATAATAATAAAGAGTAGGCAAAGTAGGTGTAGAAACTCACGCTTATTCACATAAGAAAAATGCTAATTCTATTAGATCTTATTCTATTCTAGTTTTCTTCATAAGGGACAAAGTTTAGGTAAACTCTCTTATTTAAAATAGACAATTTTCTTTTTCTCTAATGGTCGAGTAGATTGTGATAGTTTAACTATGGATGAAGTTATTAATAATATTTAACATAGTCAAGCAAGATATAGCAAGGTCAATAATGAATAGAATAATACCACAAATCAACACTTATCTATAGTTGACAGTGGATCTTCTTCGACAAAAGAAAATAAAAATTCCAATTCTCTCGCACACCAGTTAGCGCTTCTCAAGGGCTTCGCCAGGTAAAAGATTCTTTTCTTTAGGTCAAATTCATTAGGATATTGTTAGATAATCCACATTAAGCAAGCACTCAACTAAAAATAGAACAGTTTTTATTAGATCAATCTAAAATAATATTAGAAGAAATTTTAAATAAAGCTAAAGACATTAACTATACTAAACTGGCTACTTATCTACAGTTTTTAGATATATTTAAAGGTAAAGTATCTTTTACTTAGTCATTACTTAACCAAATAAGAGTAGTAGATATATTACCTGTTAAAAAGCAAAAAGTTAATTCTTCCGGCTATTCCTGAATAGTCATAGATCCTAAATATTACAATTATTAATGAATTGAGTTAGTGAAAAATTGTTCTAATTCTATAATAGTTAATTTATTATTAGGTAGAATGTTAAGAATTATTTGTAATAACTCTTTATCTCGCTTGCGCCATAATAATACTCTTTATACAATTAACGCTATAGATATTGGAGATTATTTTATTAATCAGTATTTGTATAATATGTGTTCTAGTACTCAGACCTCCGAGAGGTAGTCTTTAATAACTTTAGCGTAAGCAACCCCTACTTCGGCTGTTAGAGATAGCAAATCAGGATTAGCGCTAGTAACTGAGGGTGTAATTAAGAATAATAAAAGCAGTGAATTAAACTCATAATTTTTTTTTTAGTATGTGAAAAACGGATAATATTAAACTGGTAGAAGAGTATACAGATAATCAATAAATATTCCTTATTGGACCTACTTTACTTAATATTCTTATGGCTTTAGAGCGACTAGTTATTATATTATAGAATACGTCTAATGGCAATTAAAAAAAAAAATAAATCAACAGCAAATTTTAGCCTTAGGGTCTATTTTACTAATATATAACAAATTTATTGGTTATTTAACTAAAGTTCTCGAAAAAAATAAAGAACTTTTAAGTTCTTACAGAGGTAGAAATATAGCGGAGATTATTTTTATGTAATTCTATTATTTTTCTTTTTTTGTTAATAATTTTGATAAAATTTGCGATGTATACAGCGCTACACGGAAAAGTTAGTAAATCATTTTACCCCTTATCCTTTCTTAGAATAAGGTATAAGTAAGGGTAGTTAGATGTAGCACAAGCAGGTTGACTAGTTTAGCGAAAGCGATGGCGCCTGCTTCGCTAGCGATAATGAGCAGACAGGTGATTTAAATATTTTACCTTTTACCAGATTGCGCAAGCGAGATCTATGCTAACTTTAGCTAACCTATGTCAATCTTTGCTAACCTATGTTAACCTTAGACTTCATGCTTTTTAGATTAGTTTAAACGTATACTACGCTTACTCAAGTAACTAATTAATTTATAGCGCTTATGTTACATCTTATAGGTAACATAACCTAAATATACTAAAGGAACGATGTTTACGAAAACTTCCAAAATATCATAGGTTTAAAAAGAAAGCTTCGTATGCTTATTTATTCTTGTTTAATTGCACAAGCGAGGACCTATTCCTATTATTTTAGTTTGCTCTTTTGTAAACTTTCCTTTTTTAGGAAAAGCTAGTTTCTATCCTTAAAATAATATTAACCCCCTGATGTTCACACCTCAGTATTCGTTTTCTTAAACCATAAGTAAGGTTTAAATATGTGCAATGTTAATTTTAATTAGCGTTTTAATGTTAAGTTGTATTTAACTAGCTTGCGTTATAAGGTATAACCTTCTATAAGTTAAGAGTAAAAAAAGATAGAATAGAGTTTAAATTTATAATATTGAGTATTACATTAAGGGATTAAGCTAAATCGGATTACGTAGGTCATAATAAATTATTATATATAGTAATACAACCCCCTTTTTAAAATAGAATGTCTAACTGTTTACTGGCCTTAATACTTTAAAGCTTAAAATCCTTCACTTGCTTCGCTATATATTTATAATATATAAGTATAAGTATAAGTATAAGTATAGACCAGATACAATTTTTATTATTATTCTAATTATTTTTTTTTAGGCATCTGTGATACTGCTTTCTATTTTTGGTTAAACATTTGTAAGTTAATTAAATTTTAGTATTTAGAGCGTTAAAGCAACCAAGTTTTAACTGCATTTTGCTAAAACTGAAGTAGTCTTAAGGGCAAGGTTTTGCAGCTGTTCTAAAAGAATTTTAACCTCACTAGTAGTTAGTGGCAGTTTATAAACCCTTCTCCTCAAAATGAGGGAATCCTTTATAGTCGTACACTGATTTTAGAATGTTTTCTATTAGTAGCTTGTTAGTTGCAAAACATGTATACTTATATAAAAATTTAATATTATTAGCCTGATTGACTAAATTACTAATTTTTTGAATACATTTTTACATTAGATAAAACTATAAGAAAGGTTTTATTTAGGAAAGGTTTTTAATATAATTATTTTTTCGCTTGCGCTCCGCAGGCAAGAAAATGAATTGTTTTATTTTACTACTCAACTACTGCAATGTATTATTGCTATTAATAAACTATAAGTATATAAATTAGGACTTGCTTAAAAATCGATAAAAGTATCGATGGCAATATAGATTTAACATCATAGGAATTTAAAGGAGTTATTAAGGATAAATAGCAAATTTATTAAAAAGGAAGTTTATTTCTTAAAGCAATAATATTTTAATTAGTTATTGCAATCCTAGGTAAAAACCTTTATTTATACTTCCCGAAGTAAATCATTTCAGTAAGGAAAGGAAAGGAAATCAACCGAGACTCCGAAAGTAATGGCGAGTGAAATCGGATTAGCATAAAAGTATTTAAGTAATTACTGTAAATTACAGATTCTTATTGCGCTAGCTCAGCAAGCGAGCGCGAAGCGAGAATAATTTTAATATCTTTTGAATAAAATTTTAAAATTTAACTGAGTTAGTCAAATTAAAAAAATTCTAAAAAAGGTGTAAGTCCTGTAGAAAACTGTAACCAGATATTTAATTGGTCAGTGTTAAGATATTATTGTTATTATACTTTTTTAGTACATCGAGAGTAAACTTGATGGAAGAAAGGGGAACCATCCTCTAATGCTAAGTAAAATAAATTTAGCGATAGCGAATAGTACTGTGAAGGAAATTTGAAATATCACGTAAAAATTACGAGTGAAATAGAATTGAATTAGTAACTCTATAAGCATTCAGAGGCTTTTGTTGTAAAAGCTAATGGAGTACCTTTTGCATAATGGGTCAGCAAGTTAATATAAGTAGCAAGGTTTAAAGCCCTAGCGAAAGCGACTACACTGTTTTGTAATAATTAAAAAAAGTTAGTTAGTACTATAAATCAGCATAAACCCTTCCTTTTTACTAGAACTAGAAACTAGAACTAGAAAATTAAGTGGTACTATATGCTTTTTAAAGTAGAATAAGACCTATAAGTAAAAATTATAGTTTATTGTTTTTTATAGACGGTGGTGGATGAGTTACTTGTATTAGACCCGAAGCCAGGTGAGCTTACCATGCTCAGATTATAATAGATCGAACGGTTGTCTGTTGCAGAAGGCTCCGAAGAAGTATGGTAAGGGGTGAAATGCTAATCTAACCTGGATAGCTGGTTTTATACGAAAACCTTCTTAGAGGATAGTCTAATATAGATTTATGGAGGTACAATACGGGCCATTCCAAACAAGTTTAGTGAAGTTGCAGCCCTTCTTGCGAAGTTAAGCAAGCAAACTAAAGGATGTTTAGGTTGAGGGGATGTGAAAGTCTTACCTTTGGAATTGAGATTCGGAATTACATAAATTGATTTTAGATATTCAGACTACTCATGATAAGGTGGGTAGTCAAGACGAAAACAGTCGAGAACACTAATTAAGGTCCCAAAAGAATATTTAAGTGAAATTGAGGCCGTGATTTATGAATACAGCTGTGAAATGTGCTCGGTAGTGGCAATTTTTTAAAGAG
>Ga0209113_1000064_pt1 | contig 22288 bp, 7 predicted proteins | sample TexAe_RefH0_O1_FD_187951 | JGI IMG/M metagenome (GOLD analysis project Ga0209113, IMG submission 187951) | Forest soil microbial communities from Davy Crockett National Forest, Groveton, Texas, USA - Texas A ecozone_RefH0_O1 (SPAdes) (version 2) | ecosystem: Environmental > Terrestrial > Soil >... | reverse complement strand
GATCGCCATCATCGGCATCGGCTGCCGTTTCCCCGGAGCCGACGATCCGGCGGCATTCTGGCGACTGCTCACCGAGGGCCGCGATGCCGTCGGCGACATTCCGCCGGAGCGCTGGACCCCGGGCCCCGACAGCGTCAGGAGGGGTGGCTTCCTCGAGCACGTCGACCAGTTCGATGCCAAGTTCTTCAACATCTCGCCCCGGGAGGCCGCGCGCATCGACCCCCAGCAGCGCCTGCTGCTGGAGGTGGCCTGGGAGGCGCTGGAAGACGCCGGCCAGCCAACCGAGCGGCTGGCAGACAGTCCGACGGGCGTGTTCGTGGGCGTCTCCACCTACGACTACGGAAGCCTCCAATTCGGCCGTCCCGATCTGATCGACGCCTACAGCGGCACCGGCGGCGCACTGAGCATCGCCGCCAACCGGCTCTCCTATGCGCTGGACCTACGCGGGCCGAGCATGGCGATCGACACCGCGTGCTCGTCGTCGCTCGTCGCCGTCCACTTGGCCTGCCGCAGCCTTCGCGACGGCGAATCGACGCTGGCCATCGCCGGCGGCGTGAATGTCATCCTCTCCCCCGCATTGGGCCTCAACTTCAGCAAGGCCACACTGATGGCGGCAGACGGACGCTGCAAGACGTTCGACGCCGCCGCCGATGGATACGTACGGGGCGAAGGCGCCGGCGTCGTCATCTTGAAGCCGTTGAGTCAAGCGTTGACCGACGGCGACCAGATCTATGCGGTGCTGCGTGGCAGCGCCACCAATCACGACGGCCGGACGAACGGTTTGACGGCACCCAGCCGGCATGCTCAGGAAGCCGTGCTGGCCGAGGCCTACCGTCACGCTGGCCTCTCCCCTAGCAGCGTTCAATACGTCGAGGCACACGGCACGGGCACGGCCTTGGGCGACACGATCGAGGCCAACGCCCTTGGCGCGATCCTGGCCGAAGGTCGCACGCCCGACAGCCGCTGCCTGATCGGATCGGTGAAGACCAACATCGGTCACTTGGAGGCCGCGGCCGGGATGGCCGGCCTGATCAAGACGGCGTTGGCGTTACATCATCGCGAGATCCCGGCGAGTCTGCACTTCGAGCAACCCAATCCGCATATCCCGTTCGAACGGCTTGGGCTGAAGGTGGCCGATACTCGCACGCCGTGGCCGCTGAGCAATCGTCGGGCGGTCGCCGGCGTCAGCTCGTTCGGCTTCGGCGGCACGAACGCGCACGTCGTCATGACGGAGGCTCCTGAAGTCCGAGCGACGCGATCGCACGACACGGATGATCGCGTCGAGTTGCTACCGCTATCGGCCCGGTCACCCGAGGCGTTGTCCGCCCTGGCGGGCCGCTACGAGCGGGCGCTGCAGGCCGGAATGTCGTTGGCGGACCTCAGCTACACCGCCGCCGTGCATCGTGACCACCACGACTATCGGCTGGCCGCAGTCGGTCGCGACGCCGCCGAGATGTCCGAATCGCTCGCCGACTTCCGGCAGGGCGGGAGCCGGCCCGGGTTGACGGCCGGCCGTCGCCGTCCCGGACCGGGTGTCGTATTCGTCTTCTCCGGGCAGGGATCCCAGTGGCGCCGGATGGGACAGCAACTGCACGCCGAGGAAGCGGTCTTCCGGGACGCGCTGGCCGAATGCGACCGCGCGATGCGCCCTCACCTGGACTCCTCGGTGATCGACGCACTGCTGGCCGGCGACAGCCTCGACGACATCGGCGTGATCCAGCCGGCGATCTTCGCCGTGCAGGTCGCGCTGGCAGCGCTGTGGCGGTCATGGGGCGTGGAACCCGCCGCCTTGATCGGGCACAGCATGGGTGAGGTAGCCGCCGCGCACGTCGCGGGCGCCCTCAACCTCGCTGACGCGGCACGGGTGATCTGTGCGCGAGCCCGTCTGCTCCGCGGTGCGGCGCACGGCGGGGCGATGATCTCTGCGGAGCTGTCTCGCGCCGAGGCAGACGAGTTCATCGCCGGACGTGAGGGCGACATCGCGGTCGCGGCGTGTAACTCGGTGCGGTCGACGGTGCTCTCGGGTGATTCGAATGTGTTGTCCGAGTTGATGTCCGAGATTCGGCGGCGCGACAGATTCTGCCGTTGGGTCGATGTCGACGTGGCCTCGCACAGCCCGCGCATGAATGCATTGCGCGCCGACCTCGCCGCGGCGCTGACCGGCCTTCGACCATCGGCACCCACGACGCCCATGTACTCCACGGTGACCGGCGAGCCGATCGACGGCGCCATGTTGGACGGCGCCTATTGGGTGGAAAACCTCTGCTCGCAGGTGCGCTTCTCGCCGGCCGCGCGGCAATTATTCGAGCAGGGTTACGGGGTCTTCCTCGAGGTCAGCCCGCACCCGGTCCTGTTGAGCGCGCTGAGCGAGGATGCCGACGACCTCGGTCGCGCCCGCACGCTGGTGCCCTCGATGCGTCGCGATCAGGGTGGCCGCGACACCGTGCTGGCCTCACTCGGCGTCCTCTACGCCGGTGGGCAGTCGGTGGCCTGGGGCCGATTGCATTCCCGCGGCGGACGCGTCGTCTCCGCGCCCACGTACCCGTGGCAGCGCGAACGGTTCTGGCTGGACACCGCGGCTCCCGACACCTCGGCCCAATCCGTTGCCGGCGAGTCACCGTGGCGCGGGCCGATCCGCTCGTCGGCACAGCCGAACACCGTGCTCTGCGAAATCGACGTCGGCACCGATCTTTTGCCGATCTTGAACGACCACCGGGTGCACGGCTCCGTCGTCGTCCCAGGAGCCACCCTGCTCGATCTCGTTGTCGCCGGTACCGAGCGGGCCCTCGGCACACCCCGCCGGATGCCACGCGACGTCTCCTTCCACCGGTCGCTGGTCCTCGACGGCGCGCAGCCGCGCACCGTGCAGTTGGTTCTCCGGGAGGAGCCGTCGGGCCGCGCCTCCTTCGATTTGCAGGGCATGGACTCCGCTGCCACGGGGACCCAGACGTGGTCGCTGCTGGCGAACGGCATGATGGTCGCCGGCGAACCGGACGTCGACACCGCACCGCATCCCCCCGAAGACATCCAAAAGCGTTGTGCCGAAAAGATTTCCGCGACGGCGTTCTACAGCCGGCTCGCGCAACACGGTCTGGAGTACGGGCCGGCGTTCCAGAAGGTGACAGATGTCTGGCGGCGCGACGGTGAAGCGATCGCTCGATTGGCGCCGGGGGATGCCGGCGGCATCGATGCGGCGTTGCTGGACGGCTGCTTTCAGGTGCTCGCCGCCACCCTTCCCGCGGGAAACGGACACTCCCACGACACGTACCTGCCGGTCGGCGTCGCCGATCTGCGGGTCCATCACATGTCTCCCGACGGCATCTGGTGCCACGCACGGCTGCGCGACGGGTCGGGTTCCGAGCCACACACCATCGATGGCGACGTGTTCCTGCTCGACCGGTCCGGGAAGGTCCTCACGGCGGTGCGCGGTCTGCGCCTCAAGCGCATCTCCGACGCAGCGCCGAGTACCACCCGAGCCGACGCTCGTGACGACCTCTTCGTGCCGCGCTGGGAAGCCGCGACATTCCCTGCATCTGAACAGGATTCGGATGAGGCAGGAAACTGGCTGATCTTCGGTGACGGCGGCACCACGACGGGCACCACGGCGAAGCTGCTCGAACAGCGCTCCCAGACCTGCGTCGTCGTCGAGCCGGGAGTCGACTTCGCACGAATGGGACCGGACCACTATCGCTTGGATCCGGCGCAGCTGCAACACTTTCGGCGCCTGCTGGATGATCTGGTTGCGCCGTTGCGGGGGGTGGTGCACCTATGGAGTCTGATGGATTCGCTGGAGTCGACGCGGGTCATCGGCCCGACCAGCGCGCTGCACCTGGTGCAGGCGGTGACGGCGGCACAGCAGTCGGAGTCGCCGCGTCTATGGCTGGTGACGCGAGGGGCCCAGCCGGTCGAGGCGGATGCGGACGTCGTGTCGATCGCCCAGGCGCCCCTGTGGGGCATGGGCCGCAGCATCGACCATGAGCATCCAGAGCTGCGCTGCTCGCGGGTCGACCTGCCGCTCCAAGAGCAACCCGAAGACCTGCAGCCTCTCGTCGACGAGTTGCTCGCCAACGCGTCCGACACCGACGTGGCATTTCGGGGCAGACGACGCTACGTCGCCAGATTGGCCCCGTTCGTCGCGGAATCTCAAACCGCTCAGCCCGAACCGGGCTCCGTCTTCCGGATGGAATATTCGCGACCCGGCGTGCTCGACGACATCGACACCCGAGTGGTCGCGCGTCGCTCGCCGGCCTCCGGAGACGTCGAAATTCAGGTCCACGCATCCGGATTGAACTTCATCGATGTGATGCGCGCCCTCGGCGTATACCCGGGTCAGGATGACGGGCCGACGCAGATCGGCGTCGAATGCTCAGGCGTCGTGACCGCCGTGGGCGCCGACGTCCACGACGTCCGGATCGGCGACGCCGTCATCGCCCTGGCGGCAGAGGGCATCGGCTCTTACGTCACCACCCCGGCCAGCCTGGTCACGCCCAAGCCCGTTCAGCTCAGCTTCGAAGAAGCCGCGACTGTCCCCATCGCGTACCTGACGGCCTACTACGCGCTGCATGAACAGGCCCGGCTGCGTCGCGGCGAGCGCGTGCTCATCCACTCAGCGGCCGGCGGTGTCGGTCTGGCCGCCGTCGAGGTCGCCCGCTGGCTGAATGCGACGGTGCTCGCCACCGCCGGCACTCCCGAGAAACGCGATCACCTGCACGGACTAGGCGTCGAGCACGTATTCGACTCGCGCTCACTAGGTTTCGCCAATGAGGTGCTGGCCGCCACCGGCGGCGACGGCGTGGACGTGGTGCTCAATTCGCTGTCCGGCGAGGCGATATCGCACAGTCTCGAGGCGCTGAGCCCCTACGGTCGCTTCCTGGAGATCGGGAAGACCGATATCTACGGGGAAGGCCGACTTCGCCTGTGGCAGTTGCGGAACAACGCGGCCTACCTGGTCATCGACCTCGCGCAACTGATCACCGATCGGCCAGCGTACGTGGGTGCCCTGCTGCGCGACATCGTCGCCCACATCGAACAGGGGGCTTTCCGCCCACTGCCGGTGCGCGCCTTCCCGGTCGCGAAGACCGCCAGCGCGCTGCGAACACTCGCGCAGGGCAGGCAGATCGGCAAGGTCGTCGTCGCAGTGCACGAGCAGCAGCAACCGGCCGTGCACCGGGAAGGGGTCGCCGCACAGTTCGAACCCGACGCCACCTATCTGATCACCGGCGGCCTCGGCGGCATCGGTCTCGCCACTGCGTCCTGGATGGTCGAGCGCGGCGTCAAACATCTGGTGTTGCTTGGACGTAGTCCGGCATCGGAGGACGGCCAGCGGGCCATCGATGGGTTGCGCAGCAACGGCAGCGATGTGGTCTACGCTCGCGGCGACGTCACACACGCCGATCAATTGGCGTCGGTACTCGATTCGATCCGCGCGACCATGCCTCCGCTGCGCGGCGTGGTTCACGCGGCCGGGATCCTCGACGACGGCATCCTGGCCCGCCTCGATGACACGCGGCTGCGCGAGGTCATGGCACCCAAAGTCGACGGCGCCTGGAACCTGCACCGGCTCACCTCAGCTGCGGCGCTGGACTTCTTCGTGCTGTTCTCCTCTGCCGCAGCGCTTTTGGGCTCACCCGGGCAGGCGCACTACGCCGCAGGAAACGCCTTCCTGGACGCACTCGCCTGGTATCGACGGGCGGAAGGCAAGCCCGCGCTCAGCATCAACTGGGGCCCATGGGCCGAGGTCGGTCTGGTCAACAGGCCGGAACAGCAACGAAACCTCAACCGGCACGGAATGATCCCCATTCCGGTGGCCGACGGCCTGCAGACCCTGTCGAAGCTGTTCTGGTCGTCGGCCACCCAGGTCGCAGTCCTGCGGATGGAGCCGTCGTTGATTGCGGACCTGCTCGGCGCACCGGCGGCCGGCGACGCCCCCGAACGCCGCGACAACCTGCTCGACGCGCTCATGAACGCCGACGACGGCGAGCGCCGACGGCAACTCGAGTCCTACCTGCGCGAACAGGCTGCCGGCAAACTCGGGCTGGCGCCCTCGAAACTGGACGTCGAATCGCCGCTGGCTCGGCTCGGGGTCGACTCGCTCGTCGCGGTCGAGTTGCGCGCTCAGATCGAACGTGACTTGGGCATCGTCGTGCCGGTCGTGCGCCTTTTGGACGGTCCGAGCGTCACGGGGCTGGCCGCGTGGCTTGTCGAGCAGTTATCCGGTACCGACGCGAACGCCCGGCCCTTCGAGACGAACGGCGCACCCACCGTCAACGGGACCGACGGTGCTGACGGCCAGTGGATGGACGTCCTGGGCCGGCTCCCCGACATCTCGGACGACGACGTCGACGCGCTGCTTCGCGACGTCCTCGCGGCCAGGGAGGGCCACGATGACGGATAAGCTCGCGGGCCTTTCCGCCGAAGAGAAACGTGTACTGCTGGCACGCTTGCTGATGGAAAAGGCGGAAGCCTCCGCGTCGGCGCATCCACTGTCGTATGGCCAGCGGTCGCTGTGGTTCCTCTACCAGCTCGCCCCGGGCAGCCCCGCTTACACCATCACCTACGCCGGGCAGATCCGCGGCGAACTGAACGCGACCGCGCTGGAGGCCGCGGCCCAGGCGCTCGTCGACCGCCACGACATCTTGCGGACCACCTACACCACACGTGATGGCCAACCGGTTCAGCTGGTCCACCCCCGTCTGCCGGTGCGCGTCAACCGCCTCGAATTGGATCCCGAAGAAACGCAGCGCTGGCTGCGGCGCGAATCCGATCGCCCCTTCGACCTGCGCACCGGGCCAATGGTGCGGTTCAACCTGATCACTCAGGGCCCCGACGAGCACCTGCTCGTGTTGACGCTGCATCACATCGCCGTGGATATGTGGTCGATCGACTTGATCCTCGACGAGCTCCGGCTGCTGTACGCCGCTGAGCACGGCTCACCACCACCGCCGCCCGCACCGATGCGCTACGTCGATTACGCGCTCGAGCAGACCCGCGCCATCGAGGGAGCCGAGGGCGACCGACTCTGGCGGTATTGGAGCCAGCAGCTGGCCGGGGAAATGCCGATGCTCCGGTTGCCCATCGACCGGCCGCGGGGTGCGGTTCAGACGTACCGCGGCGCCGTGCACCGCTTCACCGTCGATCGTGCGCTGACCACGCAGCTCAAGGACGTCGGCCGCAGCGCGGGCGCGACCCCGTACATGACCCTGTTCGCGGCGTACGCCACGCTGCTGCATCGCTACAGCGGGCAGGACGATCTGCTGATCGGCTCGCCGTTCGGGTGCCGCGACCACGCGGGCCTTGCCAGTCTGGTCGGCTACATCGCCAACCCCGTGGTGCTGCGGACTGACCTCAGCGGTGATCCGACCTTCAGGTCGTTGCTGGGCCGCGTCAAAACGACCGTTCTGGAAGCGCTTGAGCACCAAGACTTTCCATTCGCGCTGCTCGTCGAAAAGCTGGATCCCGCCCGCGATCTGAGCCACACGCCGCTGTTCCAGGTCTCGTTTGCGTGGGAACAGACCCGCCGCTTCCAGGACGGCGCGGGTACGGGCTCCGGCACGGCAGCACTGGATTTCACGACCACCCACATCGGCCAGGGCGGGGCGCCGCTCGACCTGATGCTGTTGATGGGCGAACAAGACGGCGAGTTGCTCTGCGCCCTGCAGTACAACACCGACTTGTTCGACGACGCGACGATCGAACGGATGGCCGAGCACTTCACGACGCTGCTCCGCGGGATCACCGCCGATCCAGGCGCCGTCCTGTCGAAGCTCCCACTCCGTACCGACGAGGAACGTTCGCGGCAGACGGTGTGGAACAACACCGAGGTCCACTTCGACGCCCCAAACAGCTTGCCCGACATGGTGGCTGCGGTGGCCCGGCGCAGTCCGGCGGAGGTCGCTGTGACGTTCGGCGACCGCGACCTGACCTACGCCGAACTCGACCGGCGCGCAGACGAGTTGGCGAGTCGGCTGCGGGGCCTCGGCGCGGGCCCGGACAGCGTCGTCACCGTCCTACTGGACCGCAGCGAAGATCTGGTGGTGGCGCTGCTCGGCGTCGCGAAATCCGGTGCCGCGTTCATGCCTCTTGATCCGGGACAGCCCGCGAACCGCATCGCCGCGATGATCGAGGCCTCCGGCACGCGGGTGGTCGTCACACACGAGCGAAACCTTCAGCTAGTCAAGGGATTCGCCGGTCATCGACTCTGCCTGGACCTGCCGGCCGCCCCGTCGGCAACGCACACTGTCTCACCCGTCGCACCGTCGGGCGGACTGGCTTACGTGGTCCACACCTCGGGTTCCACCGGCGTGCCGAAGAGGGTGCTCAACACCCATGGTGGGCTGCGCAACCTGCTGCTCTGGATGCAGGCGAATTACCGCCTCGACGCCCGCGACCGAGTGCTGCACCACACTCCGGTGACCTTCGACGCGTCGCTGGCGGAGATCTTCCTGCCGCTGATCGTCGGCGCGCGGCTCGTCATCGCGAAGCCCGACGGGCACCGCGACGCCGCCTACCTCGTGCGCACCATCGCCGAGCAGAGCATCACCCAGATCGTGCACGTCGTGCCGTCGATGCTGCAGTCCTGGCTCGCCGAACCCGGCCTCCGGGACTGCGTCGCGCTGCGGCGGGTGACGTGCGGCGGCGAGGCGCTGCCCTACGACCTCGCTCAGCGCTTCCTGAACACCACGGACGCCGAACTGTGGAACGAGTACGGTCCCGCCGAATCCGCCGTCACGGCCACGTATGCGCGGTGCAAGCGCGGCGCGCCCGGCCCGTCGATCCCGATCGGCCGACCAATCGCCAACGTCCAGATTCACCTGCTCGACGCCTATCTCCAGCCGGTGCCGGTGGGCGTGCCGGGCGAGCTGTACATCGGCGGAGCCGGCGCGGGCCGTGGCTACTCCGGTCAACCTGACGTGACGGCCACCAGGTTCATCGCCGACCCGTTCGCCGCCCAGCCTGGCGGAACGCTCTATCGCACAGGCGATCTGGCCCGTTATCGACCGGACGGCAACATCGAGTACCTCGGACGTCAGGACAGCCAGGTGGAGATCCGCGGCGTCCGGATCGAGCCGGGCGAAGTCGAGGTCGCACTGAGCCGGCATCCCGACGTGACGGAAGCCGTGGTGGTCGCCACGACTGACGAGCGCGGCCACACTCAGCTGACCGCCCACGTCGCGGCCGGCACCGAGCCCGGGCCGACCACCGCGCAGCTTCGGCGCTTCCTGCTCGAGTGGCTTCCGGCGGCCATGTTGCCGGCCCACTTCGTCGTGACGAGCGCATTGCCGCGTACCTCCGGCGGGAAAGTGGATCGGCGGGCTCTCACCGAGACCGGCGCCGGAGCATCGCAGCGCAAGCGGGAGTTCGTCGCTGCCCGCAATCGGACCGAGCGGGTCTTGGTCGAGATCTGGTGCAAAGTTCTCGGCGCCGAACGCATCGGTGTACACGATGACTTCTTCGCGCTCGGCGGCTCCTCGACGCACAGCCTGGAGGTCGCGGTGCGTGCCGAGGCGGCCGGCCTGCCGCTGAAACCGGAGTCGGTGTTCTTGTTCGGCACAGTCGCGGAATTGGCCGCGGAGTATGGCGATCCGCTCGAAAGCCACGCCGATGTCGCCAATGCGCAGGCCGTCGAGCCCGACGAAATCAGCCCGCGCACTGAACCGCGGCCGGTTCCTGCGGCAGACCGGCCGACCCGCAACACCGTGATCGAAAGCATCGGCACCTACCTGCCTTTCAAGGCGGTGTCGACCGCGGACCTTCTCGCCGGCTGCGTCAACGACATCGGCATACCGCTGGAGAAGCTCACCGGTATCAAGCACCGACGGGTGGCGGCCGACGGGGAGTTCTCCATCGACCTCGCCCGCCAAGCCGTGGCCGACTGCCTCTCCCGGTCGAGTTACCGACCGGGAGAGATCGACCTGCTGATCTCGTGCAGCATTTCCCGATACGACGGGCCCGACCAGAAATTCGTCTTCGAGCCCAGCACGGCGGCGCGGCTGCGGGATCAGTGCGGTCTCGACAACGCCCTGGCTTTCGACATCACCAACGCGTGTGCCGGAATGTTCACCGGGATCGTCATCGCAGACGCGTTCCTGCAGACGGGGCTGGTCGGCCGCGCAATGGTGGTCAGCGGCGAATACATCACCCACATCAGCGAGACCGCGCAGCGACAGATCGAGGGTCCGATGGATCCGCGCCTCGCATGTCTGACCGTTGGGGACGCCGGGGCCGCAGTCATTCTGGAACGTGGTCCCAACAACCGCGCCGGCTTCCACGACATCGACATCGCCACGCTCAGCCGCTACGCACCGATGTGCATCGGGAAAGCGACCGGTGGGCCGGAGGGCGGCGCGATCATGACCGTCGATTCGATTGCGGCGACCGCGATAGCGGTGCAGGCCGCGGTACCTTACGTCGCCGGTGTGATGCGCCGCCACGGCTGGCGCCCGGAGCACTCCGACCACATCGTGATGCACCAGACCTCGGAGTCGTCGCTCAACGACGCCGTCGGCGCAGTGAACCGGATGTTCGGCGCAGGATCCGCCAACCCCGGGAACACCATCTACAACCTGGCAGAGCGTGGAAACACAGCCAGCACAACACATTTCGTCGCCCTCAAGGACCACATCCTGAGCAACCGGATCAGGTCCGGCGACAACGCGGTCTTCGGCATCAGCGGCTCCGGCCAGACCGTCGGCGCCGCGCTGTACACCTTCGACGACCTGCCCGATCGGCTGCGCCGTGGTTCTGAGGACCACCGCCGACGCGAAGCGCCGCTCGACGCCGCGATCACCGAGCCGCCACCGCCACCCGCGGTGGGCATCGCCGGGGTCGGCACCATCCCCGCCGGGCCGCCCGGATCGCGCGGCTCGGTGGAACTGGCTACCCAGGCCGCCGCGCAGTGCCTCGACCACAGCGGCCTCAACCGCGACGAGCTCGGCTTGATCATCCACGCCGGCGTGTACCGGGACGAGTTCATCAGCGAGCCGGCCATTGCGGCGCTGGTAGCCGGCGAACTCGGGGTGAACGACGACATCCGATCCCCCGACGGCCCCAAGACTCTTGCCTTCGACGTGTTCAACGGCGCGGTCGGATTCCTCAACGCCTGCCAGGTGGCCGTCCAGATGATCGGCGCGGGAAAAACCGGGCACGCGATGGTCGTCGCCTCGGAAACCGAGAACAACTCCGGCAGCGACGCACACCCCGCCTACGGCCTGAGCGAGACGGGGTCAGCGGTGATCCTGTCACCGACCAACGGCAACAAGGGATTTGGCCGCTTCGTGTTCCGCCACTACCCCGAGTACGCCGGAGCACTCACCACCTACACCCGACACTCAGACGGCCAGACGTGGTTGGAAATCGACCGCGACCCGAACTTGACCGCTCACTATCTGAACATCATCGCTGACGCGGTGGGCGAACTGCTCAAGCTCGAGGCGATCGCACCGTCCGATATCGCCGCCGTGTTTCCGCCCCATCTGTCGCAGCCCGACCGCGAAGAACTGGCCACCCGATTGGGTGTTGCGAGTTCGCTTTTCGTCGCCCCCGCCACCGACACCGACCCGTTTTCTTCGTCGGTGCCGCACGGACTGCAGCAAGCCTGGCAGCACGGTCTGGTGGGTTCGGGCGATGTCGGTTTAATCGTGAGCGCCGGCTCTGGGCTTCAGGTCGGCTGCACGACCTACCGCTTTTGACGGCGGCTACTCGTCGCGTAACTGCGATGCCAGCGCGGCCTGGGTGGTCTGCCACGCGGGACCGACCGCCGCCAACACCGCCGACAGGATGGCGAGGACCGCATAACCAGTCGCTTCGGACGCCGGGAAGATCAGCGGAACGACAGCGCCCACGTCGACGATGGCGGCCCGCGCCACGGCGCCGATGATCGCGATGGACACCAGTCCGCCGAGAACGGCACCCGTTGCGCTCGCGATGACGGCCTCGATTGTTGTCACCGCGAAGACTGTGGCCGGGGTGGCGCCGAGCGCCTGGATCAGCGCGATCTCACGGCGACGCCGGATTCCGAGCAGCAAAAGCGTCGAGGACACCGAGATGAAGGCGATTGCAAGCAGACCGTACTTCAGGGTGTTCAGCGGTGCGAGAAAGCGGGATTCACCGCGGACCACCGCGGATCGATACCCATTGCCATCCACTTGCGTCAGCGGCTGATTGAAGTGCTGGGCACGGATCTCGGCGGCCAACTGTTCGAGGCTGACACCCGCGGCCGGTTTGACGAAAACCAGTCCGGCGGGCTGCGGACCGAAGATCTGCTCGGCGAGCGGATAGGACATCTGAATTCGGCGCCCGCCCACTTCAGGGGTGGCCACGATCGTCCCGACGACGACTCTGCGGGCGCTGGGTCCGCTGCCTAGCAGCATCGTGTTGCCGACGCGGACGCCCGTTTCCCGCGCCAGAATGCCCCCGACGACCAGTCGATTCGCCGCGACGCTTCGCCTCGGGGAAGGCCCCGCGAGCGCCCGGTAGGAGAAGGTGGGCCGATCCTCGGCTCGTACGTAGGCCAACTCTCCGTTTGCCAGGGTGATCTCCACTTCCGCCATCCGCTCGATGGCGCCTACGCCTGGCAGGGCAGCAAGTTTCGACATGCTGTCAGGTGAGAATTTGGCATCCGTCGAGCCCCAGTCGGTGAACCGGGTGGTGGTGAGCACCAGGCGTCCGGTCGCCTGTGCTTTCGCCACGTTGTCGACTCCATGGTCGATGGCGATCAAGAACCCGGACAGCAGTGTCGCGACGGCCACCGGTACCGCGACGGCACCTCCGATCGCGATCGTCCGCGATTGATCCGCGCGCAGCCCGGTGAACGCGATCGCGAGCGCCGCGCGGCGAATTCTTTCCGGCCGGAGCCGGATCAAGGCCAGGACTTCTGGGCCCACGTAGGCGGCGGCCAGAAGCAAACCGACGATGGCGACGACGACCCCGCCGTTGGCGATCCCGGCTTGCCACGGCGTCAACCCACCCGACCACGTCGCCCACCACACGGCGATGACGCCGGCTACGCCGATCGCCAGCAGCGCCACCACCTTGGGCCACACGCGTGCCGACTGGTTGTCCTCGTGGGCGGCGCGACCCGAAAGCTCAGTCGCGATAGGGGTTTTCGACGCCGACAGACTCGGTAAGAGGGCCGCGAGCACGGCCAGCAGGACCCCGATTACCAGCGCCGCCACGACGACGTTCCCTTCGACCACCACAGGGACGTTGACCCCGACGAACTGTTGCGTCAGCTCACTGGCACTGGCGACGACGGGGTGGGCGATGACGATTCCGAGCAGAACTCCGATGACTGACCCTGAGGCGCCGAGCAGGCCAGCCTCTGCGAGGAACCCACCGAACGTGATCACCGGCGAAGCACCCAGAGCGGCGGCGATCGCGACTTCTCGTCGGCGTTCTTGAATCGATAACCGGGTGAGTTGGGCGATCAGGATCACCCCGACCCCGATCGCGATCAGGGCGAAGATCGCCAGTAGCGGAAACAAGATGACGTTGACGTTGAACCCGGCGGCGGGATCGTTGCGGGTCAGCACCCGGTATCCCGGCCCAATTACGTTCAGCGCCTCGACGATCCCGGTTTGGACCTCGGCCGCATCGGCGTGCTCTGCCAGCGTGACGTAGACGGTGTCCACTCGGTCGCCGCGGGCGAACTGCGCCTTGGCCGCGCTGAGCGGTAACACGATGACACGGCCGTTGTTGACGTTGTCCAGCTGTGGGATCTGGGCGAGTCCGGATATCGGCAGCTGGCCGATGTCGGTCGCCAACATCGGGGTCTTACCCAACGAGCGGCCGAAGGTGGTCGAGGTGGCCAGCACCTGCGGCTCTTTTTGCCCGGCGCCGCACACTTTCGGGTCGATCATCCAACGAGCTGCGCAGTCGATTCCCAACGCCAGCACAACGGTGTCGCGGTCGCCGTCACGCACCTGGGTGGCCGCGCGGACGACAGGGGCGAGCACCGACACGCCCGAAACAGCTCGGGCGGCACCAATCACCGCCGGCCCGATCCCACCCTGGGTCGCGGCGCCGACGATGCGCAGCGGCGCGGGCCCGGCTATCCGGTAACCGACGTCATCGATAGCGGTACTGACGCTGCTGGTTTCGATCATGACCGCGACAACGATGGCCACTCCACCGCCGAGGGACAGCGACGCCAGCAGCGCGCGAAGCGTGTGCCGTCGAATGGCCCGGAGGTTGATCAGCCGCAGGACGCTGACGGCCGCGGCTAGTGCGGTGCGCGCCATGCCGGGCCGCCGTGCCGAACTTGCCGCTCGTCGCTTTCGATGCGGCCGTCGAGGAGGGAAACCAACCGAGGTGCCTCGTCGGCAATCGATCGATCATGAGTGACCAGCACGATGGTCTGGCCTGCCGCGTTGAGGTCGTAGAGTGCCTCGATCACACGGCGGCCATTCTTGGTGTCGAGGTTGCCCGTCGGCTCGTCGGCGAGTACGACCTGAGGAGCCATGAATAACGCGCGGGCGATCGCGACGCGTTGCTGCTCACCCCCGGACAACTCCGCGGGCACCCGCTTGGCCATGCCCGCCAGCCCGAACTGGTCCAGCAGCGAGATGGCCCGGTCATACTGCGCGCGACCGCTCTGCCCGGCCAGCAGACTGGGCAGCATCACGTTCTCGGCCACCGACAACCCCGCCAACAGGTTGAAGGACTGGAACACATACCCGATCCTGCGACCGCGAACGCCAGCCAGTTCCCGAGCAGACAGCTGGGCGACGCTCACCTGATTCACCAAAACCTCGCCGGTCGTCGGCGGCTCCAGCAACCCGAGGATGCTCAGCAATGTCGACTTGCCCGAGCCCGAGGGCCCGACCATGGCAACGAATTCGCCGGCGGTGATCCGCAGGTTGATGTCGTGGATGATCGGTATCGCCGTCGGGCCGGAGCCGAACGATTTGTAGAGGCCGCGGGCTTCCAGGACCACCGGCCCTGAACCCGCGGCCTGCAGGGTTCCCGCGACGGTGGCGCCAGGTTTGCGTCCGTTGAGGTAAGCGGTGGACGAGGCGAACAGCGGCGAACGGGCCTGGGTCACGTCGGACGCTCGTTCGGTTGCCGGTTGCTCGGGCGCACTTACCGGAAGGGCTGTCACTTCGGCCAAGGCAGGCATGATCAGCGGGATATCGACGCCGGAACCAACCACGAACACACCCTGCGGACTGCCTTCCATCTCACCCGCGCCTTTGACGATCTCCGTGAGGGCGGCCACTGCTTCGTCGTCGTCATGCGGCAAAAATCGCCGACGCACATCGATGACCAATCCGTCAGCCGTGCCGACCACTGCAAGCGTCGCAGTGTCCGGCTCGATGCTCAGCAGCGCCGTGTGGTCATAGCCGGCCGACTCGCCTGCCGTGCGGGCCAACGCAAGCGTGGATGACGCCAAAGACGAATTGTTCGCGGATGCCAGCGCCGCGCCACGGGCCGGTCCCGTGTCGGGCTGCTCGGGCGTACTGATCGGAAGCGATGTTGCCGCAACCAAATCCGGCATGATCAGTGGGACGTCGACACCGGAACCGAGCAAGAACACGCCCTGCGGGCCACCCTCAATCGCGTCCACACCTTTGACGACCTCGACGAGCGCGGCCAGCGCCGCAGCGTCGTCGCTCGGCAGAAACCGCCGACGCACCTCCGTGATCGACTCGTCGTAGGTGTTCAGCACCGCCGAGGTCGCCGAATCCGGCTCGATACACAACAGCGCGATGTGCGTGTACCCGGCCGCCCGCCCTTCCGTGCGCGCCAACTCGATCGCCGACGACGTCAACAGCTCAGTGTTCGCCGATGCCAGCGCCGCACCCCGGGCCAGCGCGGCCTCGGGCTGCTCGGGCGCGCTGACCGGAAGCGACGTCGCCTCGACCAGTGCGGGCATGATCAGCGGGACATCGACACCGGAGCCGACCACGAACACACCCTGCGGACCGCCCTCCATCTCACCCGCATCCCTGACGATCTCGACCAGTGCGCCCACCGCTTCGTCGTCGTCATGCGGCAGAAACCGCCGGCGCACCTCGACGACCAGCCCGTCTTGCGCGCCGACCACCGCAAGCGTCGCGACATCCGGCTCGATGCACAGCAGCGCCGTGTGGTCGTACCCGGCTGACTCACCTGCCGCGCGAGCCAACGCAACCGCGGAATGAAACGGCGACACCAGTTGGACGTTGTCGACCCTGCGCGTCGCCAGGCCCTCGCGCAGGGCCGTCGCCGTGGCGACATCGAGCCAGGTCACCCCGGCGGATCGGACCTGATAGCCGGCGCCGGCCGCCGTTTCCCGGGTGATGAGGATGGTGGCGATGATCTGCTCGGTCGTCGTGTCGGACGGCAGGTCCGCGCCATGCGCGATGTCGAAATTGCCATGGTTCACGGCGTCGCCGTCCGCCTTCGCCCCCGCTAACAGGACGGTGCGGACAGACGTTGGCGTCATGGAAACACCGAGCACAGCGTCCGACACGTCTCCACAATAGTTTTGGCTGCGCTCGCTTTGTGCCAGCAAGCGATGTATCGAATGTCGCCGCGTCGACACTTTCCGCCTAGTTACTTACCGCGCCATACTCGCGAAGCGCGGCAAGTGCAGCTGGTGCGCGACGGTCACCTTCTTGGTCAGGCCGTTGCGGTGATTGGCCCGAACGCTTCCGTTGAGCTGGACTCGACCGCTGTAGCTTTACACCAAATTATGTTGCCGCGCGGCAATGTTCGCCTCCACCAAATCCTGGTCCACCGTTGATCTTGCAGGCCAACTGATTTCAGCTGGTGCTATATCCCCAATAGTCATACGTGCCCACGGGCTCCGGACACAGGTCGTGGTATGTGGCCAGCACGAACTGCGACGCCTCCGCGCCGGGCGGCGCGGCCCCGGGTGACTTCAGTTCGACCAGGGGTAGGCAAACAACGGCCCGATGACCGCAGATGAGAGGAGCCACACCAGTGCGCACAGGATCAGCAGCCAGGCCGCTTGCGCGAAGAATCGGAACTGGTTCGCCGAGGCCAGCTCGAACCGGATGACGGAGCTCAGCCGGGCCAGATCGGCGGTGGTCAGGAACACTTTCCCCGTTCCGACCCTCAGCATGTAGCCCTGCGTCCCGCTGGGCCGGTCCAAGCGGATGAGAAGGAGCCGATCCCCGTCGCTGTCTCGCATGCCGAGGAGGCTGGTCAACTCCGGTCGTCGCACGGCATTCCCCTTATGTCGGAGTGGGACTTCCTGCGCTTGGGGCGCTTATGCTACTCGCCGCGATGATTGCGCACAATACTGTGTCTCCCAAGCGAATTCGTATTGCCGCGATACCCTGCTGTCAACCTCTCACGCCGATCAGCTTCGGGAGTGATTCCCTGGTAGCGGCGACCTCCGCCCGCCCCCTAAGGTGAAATCAGCTTGCTCAGTGGCTTTTCTGAAAGCGGCGGCTGACTGCTGTTGTGAGAGGCCAGTAGCCATCCGTCATCGGTTCGTACCGCGATGCCGGTGTTCGTGCGCATGCTCCGACGACTCGGCCCTGATCGCCTCGCGGCCGCTGTAGTGCTGCCGAGGAAGCTAACGCAGTCACCATCGGGTGTGTAAACCGCCGCGTAGGCGTCGGGATCTCCTGCGTCCCAGGCTGTTATCTCCCGGTGAAGCAAGGCGTGGATGGCCTCTTCGTCGGCGCGCCGATCGTCGTCTGTGAATCCGGGCGGGTTGTCGCTGGTCATTGCCACCTCCTGTCCTCGTCGATTGTTACCCGGGCAAACGGCGCTCTCTTACCGATACCACATTGTTTCCTTATTTTTCTTAATTTTGGTGTAGCGTCAGCATCCATCGATCCGAGGTGAGCGCGACGCAGGGAGAAGGGGCCACGTGGAGCGGCAGATCAACAGCATGCGCACCGAAAGTCCCCAACTGCTGCCTAACGCCGATGCCGCGGCAGCCTACCGGCTCGTGCACCGACGTATCGACGAGCTGATCCGCAGCCGTGCCGGCATCGCCGAGTTGACCGTGCCGGCCTGCCCCGCCTGGACCATCCGCGACACCGTTGCACACCTGACCGGGGTCGCAGAGGACATCGTCGCCCTCAACATGGAGCACAAAGGCACCGATCCTTGGGCCAGGGCGCAGGTCGAACGTCTCGGCGGGCACACCATCGGCGACTTACTCGACCGGTGGGGTCAGTTGATCGAACAGGTGACAACGTTACTTGCTCTGGCACCTCAACGATCGGTATGTCAGCTCGTCTTCGACACCCTCACCCATGAGCATGACATTCGGGGCACTCTGAACGAACCCGGCTCCCGCACAGGCGATCCCGCGTTCGCAGCGGCCATCGGATTCGTCACGACGATGGGCGACCAATTCATCCGAGATGGAGCCTTGCCAGCACTACGACTGACGACCCCCACAACAAGCTCGGTACAGCTCGGTGATCCGCAAACCGCGCCGGGACACCTCGCCCTGGACATCTCTGATTTTGAGGCGCTGCGCAGCTTCGGCGGACGACGCAGTATCCGACAACTGCTGGCACTGCCTTGGCAGGGAGACCCGACGCACTTTCTGCCCGCCTTCACACACCAGCTGCCGGCCTTCACCAACGACGGCATCCAACCCCCGTCCGACGACCTGATCGAATAACTGACCCCGCAAGGACCACGGCGCTGCCAAAGAGCGGTAGGGGTGCCGGCCGATGACACGCTCAGAATCAGAAATGACCTCGGCCAGCGATTGCTACACCGGTAACAGCAGTCACATTGTTAACATCACCCGATGCAAGACTCGCGTCCGGTTTCCCGGCGTGACGCACTGCGCTACGCCGCTGCGGCGTCGGCGCTGGCCGGGCTGAGTGCGGCATCGGTAAGCGCTGCCACCCCCGCGGGCGCGGCGGCCGCTCCCACGCTGATCGACTTCGCCATGCGGCAGATTCCGGCCCAAGACATCCGCGCCGCCGGCCACTCGGGGGTGATCAACTACGTGTCGCTGTCGCGTCCCGGCTCGTCGTTTGGCGCCAAGCCGATTACCCGGGCCTACGCCGAGTCGCTGGCCGCCGCCGGGCTGGCGATCGTCAGCAACTACCAATACGGCAAGCCGGGCGGGTCGGCACCATCGGACTTCACCCGCGGGTTCGCCGGCGGTGTCTCCGACGCTCGCACGGCTTGGCAGCTCCATACCGCGGCAGGTGGCGGCCAGAGTGCGCCGATCTTCTTCACCATCGACGACGACATCAACCGCGACACCTGGAACACTGTCGCACTTCAATGGTTTCGCGGAATCAACTCGGTGCTTGGAGTGCAGCGCACCGGTATTTACGGCGGTATCAATGCGTGTCAGTGGGCCGCCGCCGACGGCGTGATCGGGAATTCGCGCACGCCCGGGCGTCGGTGGGCCTGGCAGACCCGGTCCTGGTCACACGGAAATGTCGACCCCGCCGCAGTTCTCTACCAGCGCATTGTGAGTACCGCGTCGACTCCGGGCCCGGTGGTCGGCGGACTCGAAGTCGACGTCAGCGACGCCTTGGCCCAAGATTGCGGCCAGTGGCAGCTACATCCGTGAGATTGGATTCAGCTCGTCATTGCGGCGTCAAACATGTTCGCCCGCAACGTCAATCGCACGATAGATTCGCTGCTCGCTGATCGGACGGGGCGTGCCCAGTTGTTGCGCCCACAGGCTGACCCGTAACTCCTCGATTTGCCAAGCGATGTCGCCGACGTCGGCCGCGGTCTTGCGCGCCGGCGGTAGCGCCCCGATCAGGTCTTCATAGGCGTCCTGCACCGCATGCACCCGCGCCATGCGCTCGTAATCGGTGTTTATTGCGCGCGGCAACTGATCGAGGCGCCGCCGGATCGCGGTCAGGTAGCGGACGAGGTCGGTCAGACGCGAAGCGCCGGTGCGAGTGACAAACCGGGGCGGCAGCAGGCGATCAAGCTGAGCGCGGACGTCGGCGACCGCCTCGGCTTGTGCTTGTGTGGGTTGGGCCGGCAGTAGTAAATGCACGTCCTGCGCCGCAGCCAGCACCTTTTCGACGCGGCTCACAATGTCGAGGGTTGTTGGTACGAGCGACTTGCCGACCTTGTCGCTCAACGCGATGAACTCGTCGCGTGCCCAGACCGGAGTGGTGACCACCGCAGCGACCGCAGCGTCGGCGCAGTCATCGAGCAGCGCGGCGAGCGAGCCGTCGGGGTTGGTGCCCAGAACCAGACGAGTGCGTGCATCAAGTTGTCGCTCAATCGCTTTGACCGGCGACGACACGCTCAGCCGTAACAGTCGGCCCAAGCCGGGACCCACCGCTTCCCGCTGTTGACTGGACGTGGCAAACACCCGTAGGTCGACGGTGTTGCCCGCGTCGACGAAAGCAGGGTAGCCCCGCACCGCGCGCCCATCGACGGTGCGTTCAATGCTCGCAGGCAATTGGCCAAGGTCTTCGGGCCAGCTTCGCAAACCGGTGCGTTCAAACTCAGCGGCGACTGTATCGGCTACCGCGCGACGGGCCGACGACGCGAGTCGCTGTTGAAGCGCCGGCAAATCCTTGCCGCGCGCGATTTCGGCGCCCTCGGGTGATTCGACGGCAAACGTCACCCGCAGATGCGCTGGTAACTTTTCCAGGTCGAAGGCGTCAAGGGGTACCAAAATGCCGGTGCGGCGCCGCAATTGACGCTGCAGGGCTGTCAGCAGTGGCTCGCTGTCTGCGTCGATTCCTACCAGTACCGCGCGGGCGGTATCCGGTGCTGGAACAAAGTTGCGGCGCAAGTCCTTCGGCAGAGAGCGGATCAGCGCGGTCACCAACTCTTCGCGCAGTGCCGGCACCTGCCATGCGAACTCGTCGCCGCCCAGCCGCGCGAGCACATCGATCGGTATGTGGACCGTGACGCCATCGTCGGTGGCGCCGGGCTCGAAGCGGTAGGTCAGTGGCAGCGTGACGTCGCCGGCTTGCCAGACATCCGGCCGGTCAGCGTCGGTGGTGTCCCGGGTACGTAGCAGATCCTCGCGGGAGAGCGTCAGCAAATCCGGTGTCGCGCGGCGCTGCTTACGCCACCACGCGTTGAAGTGCTGCGCAGAAACAACATCGGCGGGTATCCGCGCGTCGTAGAACTGATACACCTCGTCGTCGCCGACGAGCAGGTCTCTGCGGCGGGCCCGCTCTTCCAGTTCCTCAAGTTCGGCCCGCAGCCGAGCGTTGTCGTCGAAGAAGTGGTGCTGGGTCTGCCAGTCGCCCTCGACCAGGGCGTGCCGGAGGAACAGTTCCCGCGCGACCGTCGGCTCGACACGTGCGTAGCCGGTGCGGCGGCGCGCAACCAGCGGAAGACCGTACAGCGTCACCCTCTCGTAGGCCATCGCTTCGCCCCGCTTGGCGTCCCAATGCGGTTCGCTGTAGGCGCGTTGAACACGGTCGCCCGCCACCCGCTCGACAACCTCCGGCTGAATGCGAGCACCGGTGCGCCCGTACAGGCGGCTGGTCTCGACCAGCTCCGCCACCACCACCCACCGGGGTGGCCGCTTGGATAGGGCCGAGCCCGGTGCGAGCAGGAAGCGCGAATTACGCGCTCCCTGATACTCCTTCGCGTCTTCGCGGCGCATACCGATGTGTGACAGCAATCCTGCTACCAGCGCCGCATGCACTCGGGCTGCGTCGGCCGGCTCGTCGGATTCAACGATCCCGAGCTCGCGGGCGATGCCACGCAGCTGCCCGACCAGATCCTGCCACTCGCGGATACGGAGATAGTGCAAGAATTCGTTGCGGCACATGCGCCGGAATGCACTGCCCGACAACTCATTTCGTTGCTCACGCAGATAACGCCAGAGGTTGAGGTAGGACATGAAGTCCGAGTGCTCGTCGGCGAATCGTGCGTGACTCTGGCGGGCGGCCTCCTCGCGCTCGGCGGGCCGCTCACGCGGGTCGGGAATGGTCAGCGCCGCAGCCAACACCAGGACCTCTCGCACGCATGCCTCGGCTTCAGCAGCCAGGATCATCCGGCCTAATCTCGGGTCGACGGGCAGGCGCGCCAGGCGACGACCGAGGTCGGTGATCTCGCCCGCCTGATCGAACGCTCCGAGTTCCTGCAGCAGCTGCACGCCGTCCCGGACACTGCGCCGATCCGGCGGGTCCAGGAACGGAAACTTCTCCACGTCGCCCAGCCCCAGCGCGGCCATCTGCAACAGCACCGCGGCCAGGTTCGTCCGCAGAATCTCGGGGTCGGTGAAGGGTGGACGGGCCGCGTAATCCTCTTCGGAATACAGGCGAATGCACACACCGGGTGCGACGCGACCACACCGGCCGGCGCGTTGCGCGGCCGAGGCTTGAGAGATCGGCTCAATGGGCAACCGTTGAACTTTCAA
>Ga0209113_1000063_pt1 | contig 22301 bp, 18 predicted proteins | sample TexAe_RefH0_O1_FD_187951 | JGI IMG/M metagenome (GOLD analysis project Ga0209113, IMG submission 187951) | Forest soil microbial communities from Davy Crockett National Forest, Groveton, Texas, USA - Texas A ecozone_RefH0_O1 (SPAdes) (version 2) | ecosystem: Environmental > Terrestrial > Soil >... | reverse complement strand
AAAAAACCACGTCCCAACACGGGGCGCTGAAACGCGGCCAAAAAAACAACAACAAAAACAAAACCACCAAACACACTATTGAGTTCTCAAACAACACCCCAACCGGCCGCGCAACAAGACCCGCGGCTCTTGGCCGCTCACTCGCTGTACGGACGACGAAAGCACACCACCGAAGTGGAACTTCCCTCTTGGACATCGCCGCGCTCGACGGACTGACCGTGTCGCGGCGACGCGATTAAGTTACGCGACCGGAAACTCGCAGTCAAACAAGCTGCTAGACGGCGTGTTTCGGGCTGCGCCAAGGTCAGCCGAGGCGCTCGACTCCGGCGATGTTTCGCTTGCCGCGGCGTAGCACCAGCCACCGTCCATGCAGGAAGTCGGTGGGTTGCGGCGCCCAGGTCTCGTCGTCGATTTTGGTGTTGTTGACGTACGCCCCGCCCTCGGCGATGGTGCGCCGCGCGGCCCCTTTGCTTGGTGCCAGGCCGCTGGCGACGAGCAGGTCGACGATTCCGTCCGGTGTTCCCGCTGTCAGCTCGGCGATCGACGTCTCCCGCAGAGCGGCCCGCAACGTGGCGTCGTCCAGGCGGGCCAGTTCCCCACGCCCGAACAATGCCGCGCTCGCGTGTTCGACGGCTTCGGTGGCGTGCTCGCCGTGCACGAGGGTCGTGAGTTCGCGCGCCAATCGGCGTTGTGCCTCGCGCTGCTGCGGTCGCTCTGCGGTAACCGCCTCCAGTTCGGCCACCTCGTCGGCCGACAGGAAGGTGAACCAGCGCAGGTACCGGATGACGTCGGCGTCGGCGGTGTTGACGAAGTACTGGTACCAGGCATACGGCGTCGTCATCTCGGGGTCCAGCCACAGGTTGCCCCCGCCAGTGGACTTTCCGAACTTCGTCCCGTCCGCGGATGTCACCAACGGAACCGTGAGGGCATGCACCGCGGCGGCCGACTTCTGCCGCACCAACCGGACGCCGGCGATGATGTTGCCCCACTGATCGGATCCGCCGATTTGAAGCACGCACCGATGGCGTCGATGCAGTTCGACGTAGTCGTTGGCCTGCAACAGCATGTAGCTGAACTCGGTGTAGGAGATCCCCTCACCTTCCAGCCGTCGCCGAATGGTGTCTCGATCCAGCATCACGTTGACCGAGAAGTGTTTACCGACATCGCGCAGCAAGTCGATCGCCGACATTGCGCTGGTCCACTCGAGGTTGTTCTCGACAATGGCGCCCGTCGGTGAGCTGTCGAAGTCGACGAATCGCTCGAGCTGTCCGCGAATTCGCCCGGTCCATTCCTGGACGGTCTCGTCGGTGTTGAGCACCCGCTCGCCGGTCTCGCGCGGATCACCGATCAACCCGGTGGCGCCGCCGGCAAGAACGATCGGCCGGTGGCCGGACTGTTGAAAACGGCGCAGCGTCAACAGCGGCACCAGGTGACCGGCATGCAGACTCGGCGCGGTGGGATCAAACCCCGCATACAGGGTGATCGGACCGTCGGCGGCATCCTTGGTCAGCGCGTCAAGGTCGGTGGACTGTGCGATCAGTCCACGCCAGTTCAGTTCCTCGACGATTTCAGCGCCCACAGTGATAGATCTTCGCGCATCTCTGAGACGCGCCCGCGACGGGCGACCGGGACGGCGCGTCGAATCAGTCGCTGGCGCCCGGTGCCGGCGCTCGTGGACTGCGCCGGTAGGCGGAGACCGCCGCCTGGCCGGGCAACCACAGCCGCCACGGCCGGTCGGCGGCCTGGCTGACACCGACCCGAGGTCCCGAACTGGCTTCGGACGCATCGTTGAGCGTCAATCGTATTGGACTGTCGCTATCAAATAGGTCAATTCCGTTGTCGGCCATCGCGATCCCGGTCGCCGAGCACAGATTCCCCGGTCCCCGCGCCAGCGCGCGTGTGCGGATCGCCGCTCCACGCCTGGACTGTGCGATGTCGAACCCGGTTTCGACGACTGCGGCCCTGAGCAGGACGGCGGCCGCGATTCCGTCGGGCCCGCAGACCACGTTCGCGCAGACGTGGATGCCATGACTGAGATAGGTGTAGAGCCGGCCGGAGGGGCCGAACATCACCGTGTTGCGGGCAGTCACACCGCGGTATGAGTGCGCCGCGGCGTCCGGCCATGGGCCATCGGGTCCCCCGCCATATGCCTCGACCTCGACGATTGTCGCGGTAACGCCACGACCGGTGAGGGTTGCGCCGAGTAGTCGATGCGCGGCTTCGACCGGGTCGACCGCAAGTTGGTCAGCGCCCACCGGACAGATTCTGCACGGGACTCTTGACAGCCGACCAGCAGGGGTGAATATTCATCATATGATGACTTCATCAAACGATGAATTAAGGTCGACGGGTGACGAAGCAGCGATCGACATCAGCCACTTGCGGGTGATTCGCGGCAAACGGCCTGCGCTGCACGACTTCTCGGTGCGGGTGGCCCGCGGCAGTATCACCGGTCTGCTCGGACCGTCGGGCTGCGGAAAGACCACACTGATCCGATGCATTGTCGGCACCCAGATCATCGCGTCGGGCACCGTGCGGGTGCTCGGTTTGCCTGCCGGGTCCGCGCCGTTGCGGCACCGGATCGGCTACCTGCCGCAGGACCCCACGATCTACGACGACTTGCGGATCGTCGACAACGTTCGATACTTCGCAGCGCTCTACGGCTTTGACGGCCACGCCGCCGACTCCGCCATCGAGCGGGTGGGTCTCAGCGATCACAGCACCGCCTACTGCGGCAACTTATCCGGTGGTCAGCGCACCCGGGTGTCGCTGGCGTGTGCGTTGGTCTGCCAACCCGAGCTACTGGTCCTCGACGAGCCAACCGTGGGTTTGGACCCGGTGTTGCGTGCGGATCTGTGGGAGCAGTTCACCGACCTGGCGCGCGGCGGGACCACCCTGCTGGTTTCGAGCCATGTGATGGACGAAGCCGACCACTGCGGTGACCTGTTGCTGATGCGAGATGGCCACCTGGTCGCACAGACCACCCCGGACCAACTACGAGAGGACACCGGATGCACGTCACTGGAGGACGCGTTTCTGTCCATCATCAGGCGCAGCACGAAGCGCCGAGCGGGTTAGGACGGCGCGGGAACCTGAAACCATATAGCGCGACCACGCTGCGGATCCTGCGTCAGCTGGCCGCCGATCACCGCAGCATCGCGATGATCCTGGCGGTGCCGGTGCTGGTGATCACGCTGATGTACTTCATGTTTCAGAATGCCCCGCACCGGCCGGGGGCCCCGACGCCGTTCAACAACGCGTGCCTGATCCTGCTGGGCCTCTTCCCGCTTTTCGTGATGTTCATCATCACGGCCATCACCATGCAGCGGGAACGGGCTTCGGGAACGCTGGAGCGCATACTGACCACTCCCTTGCGCCGGCTCGACCTGTTGATCGCCTACGGAACAGCCTTTTCGATCGCCGCCGCGGTGCAAGCCACCGTGGCGTGCGCCGTGGCGTTTTGGCTTCTCGGCTTCGACACGGCCGGCAGTCCGTTCTGGGTGTTCGTGATCGCGATTGCCAACGCGGTGCTCGGCGTCGGCCTTGGATTGTTGTGTAGTGCGTTCGCGCGCACAGAGTTTCAGGCAGTGCAGTTCATTCCGCTGGTGATGGTGCCGCAATTGCTGCTGGCCGGCATCATCGTGCCGCGCGCACTGATGCCGACCTGGCTGGAGTGGATCAGCAATGCGATGCCGGCCAGTTACGCGCTGGAGGCGCTGCAACAAGTTGGCGCACATAGCGATCTGACCGGCGTCGCGGTCCGCGACATCGCGGTCGTGCTGGGCTTTGCGCTCGCCGCGCTGTGCCTGGCCGCCGCGACCCTTCGGCGCGAGACACCCTGACGTGACTGCCACCAGTGCCGGACGCCGGCGTCCGGGCCGGCCCGCGGGCAGCTCGAACACCCGCGAGAAAATTCTGGCCTGCGCCCGGGACCTGTTTGCCCGCAATGGCATTAAAAACACATCGATACGGGCGGTGGCCGCTGCCGCCGGCGTGGATTCGGCGTTGGTGCATCACTACTTCGGCACGAAGGAGCAACTGTTCGCCGCGGCGGTTCACATCCCGATCAATCCGATGGACGTCATCGGCCCTTTGCGCGAGGTGCCCATTGGAGAACTTGGTCACCGATTAGCGTCGACGTTGTTGACGCTGTGGGACTCCGAGGTCGGCGCGAGTTTCATTGCCACACTGCGATCGATCCTGGCGGGCTCGGAGGTCAACCTGTTCCGCACTTTCATCCAGGACGTGATCGCGGTCGAAGTCGGCTCCCGCGTCGACGATCCGCCGGGCAGCGGCATCATCCGTATTCAGTTCGTCGCCTCGCAACTGGTGGGCGTCGTCATGGCGCGCTACATCCTGGAGCTGGAGCCCTTCAAATCGCTACCCGCACAACAGGTCGCCGACACCATCGCGCCGAACCTGCAGCGCTACCTCACTGGGGATTTACCGGAGTTGCCTTCGCGATGAGGCGCGCGTGCTCGTCGTCGCCGACCTCGACCGCCTCGTCGACCAGCAACACCGGGATGTTGTCCTCGATGCGATAGGCGCGGCGCAGCCGCGGGTTGTACAGCAGCTGATCGTTGGCATCGTCGACGAGCACCAGCGGGCCCCGGTCGGCCGGGCACACCAGGATGCTCAGCAACTCCTCGTCAATCACATTCTCTCCCAAGCTCATTGCGCACCGGACAACTCCGCTCGCGCGGGACCGGTCAGGCGCCGGAACTGATTCGCCGCGGCGTCGAAAAACCACGCGTGCCGCCCCGCTTTGGGAATGCCGCCGGCCCGCAGTGCGCTGACCGTTGGGCGGTACGACGCGCTGAGCTTCAGCTCCGGCACCACGTGCACGATGTCGGGTCCCAATCCAAACGGCATGGCGGCAACGGCTTCGGTGAGATCGGCGGCGGTGATCGTCGCTCCTGGTCGCGTCGTCAGCGCGGTCACCGCGACCTGGTGACCGTGCCTCGACACCCCGTACGTCACGGCGAGATCGACCGCGGGCAGCAGCCCGAGTGCATCGGTGATCGGATCGCAGTAAACGACGCCGCGCTCGGTGGGCACCGTCGAGCCGCGCCTGCCGACCAACCAGAAGTCGCCGTCGGCGTCTCGGCGGAACAGGTACTCGGTGGAAATCCAGGTATCGGCGGGCCCGAAGACGCCGCGCTTGATCGACGCAGTCGGATCGATCGGCCCGCGGGGCTCGGCGAGCAATACACCGACTTCATTGGTGTCCGGGATGCGGACCAGTCCGCGGTCGTTCTCCAGGATCAGGTCATGCTCGGCGTCGTAGGCGCCCAGTTCAACCCGTCCCGCTCCCGGCAGCGGCCGGCCCTTGCTGCCGATCTTGGCGCCGGAGACGTTGGCCAGCACCGCATGCCCGTCGGTCGTCGCGAAGAACTCGACGACGTGCGCGGGCGCGAACACGTCGGTGATGCGCTGCCACAGACCGGTCGGCATACCCGAGCCGATGAACAACCGCACCGGATGGTTGCCGTGCAAGGCAAATCCCGGGTCGTCGATGACGTCGCGCAACATCGCCCAGGTATAGGAGACGACGGTGACGCCGTATTGGTGAAGCTCGGCCGCGAATTGCTCGGGCCGCAGCCCGCGAGACAACGCAATCCGGGTACCGCCGACGACCGCTCCGCCGAGGCTGACCAGCAACGCGGACTCGTGGTGTAGGGGGGTGAGGCAGTACACGGTGTCGGTGCGTCCCAGGGCGGCGGTCGAGGCGGTGCCAAAGGCCGACAACGCCCAGCGGTAGTTGGTGATCTGCTTGGCGACGAGTTGGCCGCTTGCGGTGCTGAAGCCGATGAACGCGAGATCGCGCGCGTAGCCCGGGTTAGGCCGGTACCAAGCCGGTAACTCGACGGCGTCGGGATCGATCTGCTCCATGTCGATGACGTTGGCGTCATCACGCAGGTTTAGATCGCGCGACTCACCACCACCGAGGACCAGGATCTGCTCGGGTAATTGCCGCGCGGTCTCGAGATTGGTGGGGTCGGTGATGATTTCGCTCACTCCGCCGAGCCGCACCGAAGCAGCCAGATCGATATCGGGCTTCAACAGGACCGCGACGGCACCCAACCGTGACAGCGCGGCGATGGCCACGAGCGCGCTCGGCCGGGTCTCCATGAGCACCCCGACGTGCTCGCCTTGGCGGACTCCGACTGCGATCAGGCCGCGCACGACGTTGTCGATACGCCGGTTCACCGCCTCGTAGGTGTGCACGCGGCCGTCGAAGAGCAGAAACTCGCCGTTGGGAGCATCGTGCGCCTGCTCGCCGATGATCCGGCCCAACGAGATCCGGGTGTGGTCGTTGATCTGGCCCAGGCGAACCAATCGGGGCAGCGTGCGAACGGTTTCGACGGCCAAGGTGCGCACCGATTTATTCGCCGCGAAGACGGCGTCGGCCGCTCCGCGCGCGAAGGTCAATGCCACCTCGGAGGCCTCGCCCAGGCCGTGCAGCACCCGGGAGCTGAGTGCGACACCGCGATCGGATGGCTCCTCCGGCTGATCGGCCATTGGGAAGATGTCCGTGGGCTTGTCACCGTTTCCGGAGATCCACAGCACCCAATCGGCGACGGTCGGCCAAGACTCGTGTGCCGCTTTGGATCCGACGACCAAGCCGAAATGGCCGGTCCGGATCAGGTATTCGTAGACCTCGGCGTTGGGCGCGGCACGGCGGATACCCCGCACCGCGGCCGGCTGACCGATGTCGTCAACCTCGCCCACGAAAGCCAAGATGGGGCAAGTGATATCGGTCAGCGTGACGAGTTGGCCGTTGATGGCGAAACCGCCGGTCATCATCCGGTTGTGCGCGACGAACTGCTTGAGCAGCTCGGAGATCGCGGGTCCGGACCAGGCGATCCAACCTTCCGACTCCAGGAATCTACGCTGGGCTTCCCTGGGCAGCAGCGCCTCACGGTCGTGGAGCTGCCGAACGAAATCAATCCGCGCCTTCGCGGTCTTGAGCGGGTCGAGCATCTGAAAGCCGGTGCGCGCCAACCAACCTGGAATGTCCAACCGATTGAAGACGTGGTCCGCCATGAACGTGGCAACGCCCGGAGCAATGTTCGGTGGAAGCCCCATCGGCAGCGCTGCCAGTGTGTCAACTGGTGAGCCGAACGTCACGATGCTGGCGATACTCTTCGAGCGCCGGTAGGCCGCCGCCTGATAGCAGAACATCCCACCCTGCGAATAGCCGATCAGGTGTACGTCGCGCCCGGTGATGTCGGCCATGGCGTCGAGGGCTTCGCTCAGCGCGACGATGTGGTCGGCCAGATTCCGGCGCATCCCGCCTTCGATCTGATCGGGCGAGCCGAAGTCGATCACCCAGGGATCCAGCCCGGCGGCATGCAGAATGCCGACCGCCCCCTCATCGCGGGTGACATCCCACATGTTTGCCGACATCATCATCGGATGCACCAGAAGCACCGGTTCGCCGGCCTGCGGATGCCCGGGTCGGCTGTCCGGCGGGAAATAACGCCGGAGCTTGTACATCTGCGTGCTCTCGACAGTCTGTGACGGCGACGGAGAGTTGCCGGTTTCCAGTCCGCCGAGTCGCAGGACTTCCAGGCCGTTCTGTGCGGTCGCCAGCAGGCGCTCAACCGGTCGAGTGACCGCTGAAAACCTCAGATCCATGCCGCCGCTCCCCTCGAACGAAGACCATCATGTGCTGCGCGCGGGCCCGACAGCGTGCACATCATGGCACATCACAGGGGGTGGGCTACTTGCTTTGGTCACGGTGCCGGCCCGCTCGACCAGCCTAGTCGCTCCGCCTCGCCGACCTCCTCGCCGCGTTATGCGTCTAGGGTCGGGCCGGTGGCACACCTGCTAGGCGCCGAGGCCGTGCACCTCGAATATTCGACTCAGGTTGTGTTCGAATCGGTGACCGTCGGCATCAGCGACGGCGATCGCATCGGCATCGTGGGCCGCAACGGCGACGGAAAATCCAGTTTGCTGGATTTGCTCACGGGCCAGGTTCGCCCGGATGCCGGACGGGTCACGCAGCGCAGCGGACTGCGCGTGGGTGCACTGAGCCAGGCCGACATCCTGGATTCGGAGAGCACGGTGGCGTGGACGCTGGTCGGCGATCGTGCCGATCACGAGTGGGCCGGTGATCCGCGGATCCGCGACGTCGTCAGCGGCCTGGTGTCCGACATCGGGTGGGACGCCGTGATCGGCACGCTGAGCGGTGGTCAGCGGCGGCGAGTCCAGTTGGCGGCGCTGCTGGTCGGTGAATGGGACGTCATCGCCCTCGACGAGCCGACCAACCATCTGGATATCGAGGGCATCACTTGGCTGGCTACCCACCTGCGTCAGCGCTGGGCCCGTAACACCGGCGGGCTGTTACTGGTAACCCACGACCGCTGGTTCCTCGACGAAGTTGCAACTTCGACGTGGGAGGTGCACGACGGAATCGTGGAGCCGTTCGAGGGCGGCTATGCCGCCTACGTGCTCCAGCGGGTCGAACGCGATCGGATGGCCGCCGTCACCGAGGCCAAACGGCAGAACCTGATGCGCAAAGAGTTGGCCTGGCTGCGGCGCGGTCCCCCGGCTCGTACGTCGAAACCGAAATTCCGTATCGACGCGGCTAACCAGTTGATCGAAGACGTGCCACCGCTTCGCAATACCGTCGAGCTCGCCAAACTCGCCACCGCACGGCTCGGCAAGGACGTCGTCGATTTGATCGATGTCTCGGTCTCGTTCGAAGGCCGGCCCGTGCTGCGCGATGTCGAATGGCGGATCGGACCAGGCGAACGCACTGGCATCGTCGGCGCCAACGGGGCCGGCAAGTCGACGTTGTTGGGACTGATCACCGGCGCAGTCCAGCCGGACAGCGGAAAAGTCAAGCGCGGCAAGACGGTTCAGCTGGGGATGCTAGACCAACGGGGTGACGAGCTGGTTCCGCTGGCCGGTGAACGAGTCGCTGATGTGCTCGGTCGGTTGCGCAGCGGCTACGAGGTCGACGGCCGCGACGTGACACCCGCCCAATTGCTGGAGCGTCTCGGGTTCGCGGGGGGTCAGCTTTCGGCGCGGGTCAGTGAGCTGTCGGGTGGGCAACGTCGCCGACTGCAGCTGATGTTGACGCTGTTGGCCGAACCGAATGTGCTGCTGCTCGACGAGCCCACCAATGACGTGGACACCGACATGCTCGCCGCCACCGAAGACCTTCTCGACTCGTGGCCGGGGACGCTGATCGTGGTCTCCCACGACCGCTACCTATTGGAGCGCGTCACCGACCAGCAGTACGCAATCCTGGGCGGCCGGTTACGGCATCTGCCCGGTGGCATCGACGAGTACTTGCGACTGACACCCAAGGTGGCGGTGGAGCGTGCCGCACCGGCGGCCCCCAGGTCTTCGGAGTCGACGCAGATCTCCGGGGCCGAACTGCGCGCCGCCGAAAAGGAGCTCGGTGCCATCGATCGCAGGCTGGCCCGGCTGGCTGACCAGATCGCGGCCAAGCACCGTGAACTGGCCGAGCATGATCAATCCGACCACGTCGGCATCACCAGGCTCACCGAGCAATTGCGCGACCTGGAAGGCGGTGTCACCGAGCTGGAGAATCGGTGGATGGAAGTTTCCGAGATCCTCGAGTGAGTCTGGAAATCAATCACCGCAAAATATTTGGGAATTCAATCCAAAGTTCCGGAATTCGGGTGTGCGTTCCGAATTACTACGGTCGCGCTCAGCATATTTTAAGGTGTCGGCGAGCGAACGTCGCTTGTCCGGAATTTGGTCACCACCTCTGACAGGTTGAGAGATGTCCGCAATGACGCCACGCCGTACCGCTCTGGTGGTGTTGGCGACCGCAGGCTGGCTCTTCCTTGCGGTGATGTTGTTCGGCGGCAGGGGTTATCCGGACGTCGGCCCGTTAGGCGCTGTGATCATGAGTGCCTTCGCGACTGGCTGCGCCGTCAATGCCGCTTGTGCTGCCCGTAGCGGCCAGCGATTTGCGTGGATTGCGCTGGCTGCCGGGCTGGGCGGCTGGGCGCTCGGTAATGCCCTGTGGTGCTACGTCGCCCTGCGAGGCGCGGCGCCGATTTCGGCTTCCGCTGCAGCTGAGTTGGGCTATGTGGTGTTGCCGTTATTTGCCTTGGGCGCAACGGTTCTCGTTCCCAATCGCGATGACTATCGGTTCGGCTTGGGCTTGCTACTCGACGTCATTCTCGTCGCCGTGTCGTTGTTTTTGGTGTTAGGCAGCCTGACCTTTGACGCGGCGGAACGGGCAAGCATCCCGCGCATCGTGTTGGCCGTCATTACCGCTATCTATCTGGGGCTCGTCGTCATTGCGTCGATTGTGGTGCGGACAGCCGAACGCGGCCGGAGGCTCTCGCCGGCGCTGCTGACGATGGGTTTTGCTGCCGTGGGTATCGCCGGCGTGTTAAACCTCCATGGAAACCGGACTGACCACATCCCCCACGACGGCGTGACTCTCGGGTGGATCAGCGGAATGTACTTTCTCGCACTGTCGGCACTCGCGTCGAGACCGGGGCCCGATCTCGACACCACCCGCGCATCTCACGCATTCTCGCGGCTGTCGATGTGGCTGCCGTATTTGCCCGTGTCGGTCGCGATCGTGGCATTTGCCGTGCGCTTCTGGCCCCCAGACTGGGGTAACGCGCTGATCTTCGCGGCCGGTATGGTCCTCTCCGTCACCGTGCTGCTGCGGCAGTTGCTAGTTCTGGAGCGGAAGCGACGTTTGCTCGAAGCAGTCGCCGACGCCGCGCTGCGGGACACGGTGACCGGTTTGGCGAATCGGCGGTTGCTCGACGAACGGCTGGCGCACGCGATGCAGTTACACGTGCGTCTGGCTGTCCCGGTCAGCCTGCTCAGGGTCAGAGTCGACGATTTCAATGTCGTCAATGAGACGTTGGGCTATGCCGCCAGCGAAGAATTATTGCGCAGCGTCGGGGCGCGGATCCAAGCCAGCGTCCGCGCCGACGATACCGTCGCGCGCATGGGTGGGGACGAATTCGCAATTTTGGTGGAAGACCGCCCCGAGGTCGCCGCGCAAGTTGGCAAAAGGCTTGCCAGAGCGTTCGACAGCGCGCTCGACATCGGGGCCAACCGTGTTTACGTGCATCTGAGCATCGGCGTGGCAACCGCAGCACCGCACGACGACACGTCCGTCACTGCCGGAGATCTCCTGGACCATGCTGAGGCCGCCCGGTCCCGTGCCGAGCAAACAAGTGCGACCGATATGCAGACTTTTACCCCGGAGATGGACGCCCATCTCGGCACACGGCAGTCGTTCCGCGACGGCATGGCCCGATTGCAGCTGCTCTGGGATCTGCGGCGCGCGATCGACGACCGCTTACTCACCCTGGTGTATCAGCCGCAATTCGGGCTGGCCACTGGCGCGATCTGCGGCGCAGAGGCGCTATTGCGTTGGGAACATATCACTTTGGGCTCTCTGGAGCCTGGGGAGTTCTTACCGCTGGTCCGCGAACACGGGCTGATGGACGCCGTGACCGACCTGGTGTTGTCGCGGGCAGTCGCGGACGCTTCGGGCTGGCACGCGGCAGGCACCGCGATCCCGGTCGCCATCAACATTTGGGCGCGTTCCCTCGACGAGGACACCCTGCCCGACCGCATCATGTCCGTGCTGGACGCCCACGGGATGCCGGCCAACCTGCTCACCGTGGAGATCACCGAGGAATTGGTGGTGGCGGACTTCGCCAAGGGTCGTGCCGTGCTCAATCGTCTCCGCGACGCCGGTATCCGGGTCTCGATCGACGACTTCGGCAGCGGCTACTCCACGCTGACCTATCTGCGCGAGTTGCCCATCGACGAGGTCAAACTCGACCGGCATCTCATCGCACCAATCCCCTACGATCAACGCGCCGCGACGATCGCACGGTCGGTCATCGAACTGGCCGCGGAATTCGGCATCGCCAGCGTCGCCGAAGGAATCGAGAACGACGAAACGGTGCAGTGGCTCAGGAGATTCGGTTGCGACGTCGTGCAGGGCAATTACTTCTGCGGCCCGCTGCCGGCCGGCGAAATTCCACAGGTTCCCTCGGTGCCCGCGCAGAAGGTCTAGTAGTTGTCTAGCGGCTTAGTTGCTCTTGAAGTCGCTCGGCGGAGGTCCGGACCGAATCGAGTTGCCGGGCAACCTGAGTGGGTGCGGTGCCACCGCGCGCGTCGCGTGAAGACACCGAACCTTCGATGGTGAGGACTTCCCGCACTTGCGGGGTCAGGTTGGCGCTGATGGCCGCCAGCTGATCGTCGGTCAGGTCCTTGAGCCCGACGCCGAGCTTCTCGGCCACCTGAACGGCAGCACCGGCGGCCTCATGGGCATCACGAAACGGAACACCTTGGCGCACCAGCCATTCGGCGATATCGGTGGCGAGCGTGAAGCCGGCGGGAGCCAGTGCTGCCATCCGCTCGACGTTGAACGTCAGGCTGCTCACCAGGCCGGCCATCGCCGGCAGCAGCAGCTCCAGTTGCGCCACCGAGTCGAACACCGGCTCCTTGTCCTCCTGCAGGTCCCGGTTATAGGCCAGCGGCTGAGCCTTAAGCGTCGCGAGCAGCCCGGCCAGGTTCCCGATCAGCCGGCCGGATTTGCCGCGAGCCAGCTCGGCGATGTCGGGGTTCTTCTTCTGCGGCATGATCGAGCTGCCGGTCGACCACGAGTCGTGCAAGGTGACGTAGCCGAATTCGGTTGAGCTCCAGATGATGATGTCCTCGGCGAGCCGGGACATGTCGACACTGATCATCGCGAAGACGAACGCCGCCTCTGCGGCGAAATCCCTGGACGCGGTTGCGTCGATGGAGTTGTCGGCGGCCGCCGTGAAACCGAGTTGCTCGGCGATCGCATCCGGGTCCAGCCCCAGCGACGAGCCGGCCAGCGCCCCAGAACCATACGGCGACAACGCGGTGCGTGCGTCGAGGTCGACGATGCGGTCGACGTCGCGCAGCAGCGGGTGGGCGTGCGCGAGTAGATGGTGGGCCAGCAGGATCGGCTGGGCCGACTGCAGGTGCGTCTTACCCGGCATGATGGCGTTTGGATGAGCCGCGGCCTGGCCGGCCAGTGCCGCGACAAGGTCCAGCGCGCCCGCGGCCACGCGCCGGAGCGCGTCGCGCAGCCACATCCGGAACAGCGTGGCCACCTGGTCGTTTCGCGAGCGGCCGGCCCGCAGCCGACCACCCAGGTCGGGCCCGACCCGGTCGATCAGTCCCCGCTCCAGCGCGGCGTGCACGTCCTCGTCGGTGACCAACGGTCCGAAACTCCCGTCGGCGACATCCTCGGCCAAACTGTCCAGACCGGCCAGCAGCCCGTCGCGCTGATCGTCGGTCAGCAGTCCGGCGTTGAAGAGTACCTGAGCGTGGGCCTTGGACGCGGTGACGTCGTAAGGCGCCAGCACCCAGTCGAAGTGGGTGGATCTGCTCAGCGCGGTCAGCGCATCGGATGGGCCGTCGGCGAACCGGCCGCCCCACAGCGATCCCTCGTTGGTGCTCACGTTTCGTCGGTGGCCAGGTCCCGGCGCGCAGCCAGCTTGGACGACAGCCCGTGCACGTAGACAAAGCCTCTCGCCATCGACTGATCGAACGTGTCGCCCTCGTCGTAGGTGGCCAGGTTGAAGTCGTACAGCGACTCGGCGCTGCGCCGGCCGTTGACGGCAATATGTCCGCCGTGCAACACCATCCGGATCTCGCCGGTGACGTGCTCCTGCGTCGTGGCGACGAAGCTCTCTAAGGCGGTCTTCAGCGGTGAGTACCACAGCCCGTCGTACACCAGCTCCGCCCAACGCTGGTCGGTGTGGCGCTTGAACCGGCCCAGTTCACGCTCGAGGGTGACGTGCTCGAGTTCGGTGTGCGCGGTGATGAGCACCATCGCGCCTGGCGCCTCGTAGATTTCGCGGCTCTTGATGCCCACCAGCCGGTCCTCGACGACGTCGAGGCGCCCGACGCCCTGCGCGCCCGCGCGCCGGTTGAGTTCCTCGATCGCCTGCAGCACCGACACCGAGTTGCCGTCGATCGTGACCGGCACGCCACGCTCGAACCCGACGATCACCTCGTCAGGGGTGTTCCAGTTGACGGTGGGGTCTTCGGTGTAGTCGTAGACGTCCTTGGTGGGCGCGTTCCAGAGGTGTTCCAGGAAGCCGGTTTCCACCGCGCGGCCCCACACGTTCTGGTCGATGGAGAACGGGGAGCGTTTGGTGACGTTGATCGGAATGGCGTTCTCCTCGGCGAAGGCGATGGCCTTCTCCCGCGTCCACGCGTAGTCGCGGACAGGTGCGAGCACCTCCAGATCCGGTGCCAGCGAGGCGAATCCGACTTCGAAACGGACCTGGTCGTTACCCTTACCGGTGCAGCCGTGCGCGACGATGCTGCCGCCGTGCTCGCGGGCCGCCGCGACGAGATGCTTGGCGATGAGTGGCCGGCTGATCGCCGACACCAACGGGTAGCGGTCCATGTAAAGGGCGTTGGACAAGATGGTGGGCAGGCAGTAGCTTTCGGCGAATTCGTCACGGGCGTCGACGACCACGGCTTCCACGGCGCCACAGTCCAGGGCGCGCTGGCGCACCACCTCCATGTCCTCACCGCCCTGGCCCAGGTCGATCGCGACCGCGACAACCTCACGGCCGGTCTCCTTGCCGATCCAGCTGATCGCCACCGAGGTATCCAAACCGCCGGAATACGCCAAGATGACGCGCTCGGACATGGACTGATCTCCTTAGAGTTGTGCGGTTATGTGAGGTCTTTGATCAGGGTCGCGAGTTCTAAGCCCGTCATCGGCTCGCGGGCCGCTACGAAGATCGTGTCATCTCCGGCGATCGTGCCGACTACGTAGGGCAGTGCGGCCCGGTCGATGGCACTGGCCAGGTAGTCGGCCGCGCCGGGCGGGGTGCGCAGCACGGCGAGGTTTCCGCTGGCATCGGTGGAGACCAGCACCTCGCTCAACAGCCTCGATAGTCGCGCGGTGCCGCCGGATACCCCCCGCAGGGGGCTGCCATCCTCCGGCACGACGTAGACGCCGACGCCGCCGTCGGCCCCGCGCAACTTCACCGCTCCGAGTTCTTCGAGGTCCCGCGACAGCGTGGCCTGGGTTACCTCGACGCCATCGGCGGCGAGCAGCGCGGCCAACTCGCTCTGGCTGCGTACCTCAGCCGACGACAGGATCGCCACGATGCGCGCTTGCCGTCCGACGCGGGTGATCTCAGGTGTGGTCTTCGAGCGCGTCATGTCGATCGCTCCAACAGCCACACCAGCAGCGCCTTTTGCGCATGCAGCCGGTTCTCGGCCTCATCCCACACCGCGCTGTGCGCTCCGTCGATCACCTCGTCGGTGATCTCGTGGCCACGATGAGCGGGAAGGCAATGCAGGACAACGGCTTCCGCGTCTGCTTTGGCCAACAGGTCGGCGTTGAGCTGGAAGGGCCGGAACGGCCGTACTCGATCGAGCCCGTCGTCTTCCTGGCCCATCGATGTCCAGGTGTCGGTCACCAGCACGTCGGCACCCGACGCCGCGGCGATGGGGTCTGCGGTGGTGGTCACCGTGGCTCCGGTGTCGTTGGCGCGGTGCTCGGCGGCGGCGGTGAACAACGGATCAGGCGCGAAACCCGCCGGAGCCGCGACCGTCACGTGCATGCCGGCCGTCACGCCGCCGAGCATCAGTGAGTGCGCCATGTTGTTGGCGCCGTCACCGAAGTACGACATCCGCAGACCGCGCAGTGATCCCTTGCGCTCGGCGATGGTCTGCAGGTCGGCCAGCACCTGGCAGGGGTGGAACTGGTCGGAGAGCGCGTTGACGATCGGCACCGTCGCGGTCTCGGCCATTGCGCTGAGCCGGGCCTGGCCGTAGGTGCGCCACACGATGGCGTCGACGTAGCGGGACAACACTTTCGCGGTGTCCTGAAGTGTCTCCTCACGGCCAAGCTGGGTGCTGCGGCCGTCGACCACGACGGCGTGCCCACCGAGCTGGGCGATACCCACCTCGAAGGAGAACCGGGTTCGGGTGGAGTTCTTGTCGAAGATGACAGCGACGCCGCGCGGGCCCTCCAGCGGCCGGTGGCTGAACGGGTCCTTCTTCAAGTCGGCGGCGAGCGCCAGCACCTCGGCCTGTTCATCGGGGTTCAGGTCGTCGTCGCGCAGAAAGTGTCGGATCACGGTGCCCCCTCAACGGTGTCCAGGATGCCGGGCAACGCGGTGACGAACGTGTCGAGCTGATGCTCGGTGATGGTCAACGCCGGCGCCAGGCGGACGACGTCAGGTGCCGCGGCGTTGATCAAAAACCCCGCGTCGCGGGCGGCCCCTTCGACCTCCTTCGCGGTGGGAGAAGTCAGCGCGATCCCGCACAACAATCCGCGGCCCCGAACGTGGTCGATCGACGGGTGATGAAGTGATTCGATGTTCTGGTGCAAGGTCTTTCCGAGGACCCCGGCCCGTCGTATCAGATCTTCGCCGGCCAATACCCGCAGCACCGCCAGCGCCGCTGCGGCGCAGATCGGATTGCCGCCGAAGGTGCTGCCGTGCAGGCCGGGCGTCAGTAGTCGCGCCGCCGGACCGATCGCCAGGCACGCGCCGATCGGCAGCCCCCCACCCAGTCCCTTGGCCAGCGTCACCACGTCGGGGGTGATGCCGTCGTGTTGGTGCGCGAAAAACGTTCCGGTACGGCCCATTCCGGTTTGGACTTCATCCAGAACCAGCAGCGCACCGTGGCGGCTGGTGATGTCGCGGGCGGCCGCCAGGTATCCGTCGGGCGGTACGACGATGCCGCTCTCCCCCATGATCGGTTCCAGGAACACCGCGGCGGTATCGTCACCGACCGCGGCTGCCAGAGCGTCGACGTCGCCGTACGGCACGTGGCTTACCTCGCCGGGCAGCGGCGCGAACGGCGCCTGCTTGGACGGCTGCCCGGTCAGCGCCAGGGCGCCCATCGTCCGGCCATGGAAACCACCTTGCGCGGCAACCAGTTTGGTCCGGCCGGTCAGACGGGAGAGTTTGAACGCCGCCTCGTTGGCCTCGGTGCCGGAGTTGCAGAACAACACCCGCGCTTCGGCATCGGTGCCGAGGAGGCCAACCAGCGCCTCGGCCAGCGCGATGCCGGGTTCGGCGGCATACAAGTTGGAGGTGTGTCCCAGCGTCGACATCTGTCGCGTGACGGCGTCGAGCACAGCGGGGTGCCCATGCCCAAGCACGTTGACGGCGATGCCGCCGAGCAGATCCAGGTAGGACTTGCCGTCGACGTCGGTGACCACGGCGCCGTTGCCGCTGGACAAAGCCACCGGCGGGACACCGTAGTTGTTCATCATCACCGCGGACCACCGCTGCTGAACGTCTTCGGTGTTCGTCATGCGCTCACCACCTTCGTGCCGGAACCTTCATCGGTGAGCAGTTCGACCAATACGCAGTGCTCGACGCGGCCGTCGATGACATGGGCGCTGGGCACGCCGGCGGTTACCGCCCGTAGGCACGCCTCGACTTTCGGGATCATGCCGGTCTCCAGCGTCGGTAGCAGGTGCGTCAACGCGGCGGTGTCGATTTCGCTGGCCAACGAATCCCGGTCCGGCCAGCTGGTGTAGAGGCCTTCGACGTCAGTGAGCATCAGCAGCTTCTCGGCTTCCAACGCCTCGGCCAATGCGCCCGCTGCGGTGTCGGCATTGATGTTGTGGACCACGCCGTCGATGTCGGGTGCCAGCGTCGACACCACCGGAATCCGGTTGGCGGCAATTAAATCCAGCACCACCGCGGGGTTCACCGCAGCGATGTTGCCTACCAGGCCGATGTCGGTGTCGATACCGTCGACGCTGACACTGCGCCGGACCGCGGTGAACAGATTCGCGTCTTCGCCGGTGACGCCGACCGCGTACGGGCCGTGCACGTTGATCAGGTTGACCAGCTCACGGCCGACCTGACCGAACAACACCATCCGCGCGACGTCGAGCACTTCGGGTGTGGTGACCCGGAATCCGCCCTTGAAGTCGCCGGCAATGCCGAGTCGCTTGAGCATCGCGCTGATCTGCGGACCCCCGCCGTGCACGACGACCGGGTGAATGCCGCAGTTGCGCAGGAAAGCCATGTCGGCGGCAAACTCACGCCGCAGTGTGTCGTTGGTCATGGCGTTGCCGCCGTATTTCACCACCACGATCTTGCCGTGCAACTGGGTCAACCAGGGCAGCGCCTCGGCCAGCACCTGCGCTTTGACCTCGGTCGAGATCATGAGCTGTACGCCGAATTCTCTTCGACGTACGCGTGCGACAGGTCGGTGGTGCGGATCGCGGCGTGCGCGATGCCCACCCCCAGGTCGACGGCAACCTCGATCTCGGTGGCCGACAGATCAACCTCGCGTGCTCCCGGTGCGCCGACACCGTCGACACAAACGGCTGAGCCGTTGAACGACACGGTAATCCGGTCGGGGTTGAGCGCTACCGGCGCCATGCCGACGGCGGCGAGCACCCTGCCCCAGTTCGGGTCGGAGCCGAACATCGCGGTCTTCACCAGGCTGTCGCGCGCGATCACCCGGGCCGCGGTGACGGCGTCGTCTTCGCTCGCCGCACCGGTCACGCTGATGGTGATGCGCTTGGTGACCCCTTCGGCGTCGGCTTGCAATTGGGCGCACAGATCGTCGCAGACCCGCAGCACCGCGTCGTCGAGGTCGGCTTGGGTGGGCGCGATTTCGCTTGCGCCGGATGCCAATAGCAGCACGGTGTCGTTGGTCGAGCAGGCGCCGTCGATGTCGAGCCGGTCGAACGTCAGCGCGGTGGCGCGCCGCAGCGCCTGCTCGAGCGCGGAGGCATCGGCGACGGCGTCGGTGGTGAGCACGCACAGCATGGTGGCCAGCGAGGGCGCGAGCATTCCGGCGCCCTTGGCCATGCCGCCGACCGTCCAGTTGCCCGGATGGTGCAGCGCAACCTGTTTGGGCACCGTGTCGGTGGTCATGATGGCTCGGGCGGCCTCTTCGCCGCCGGAGATGCCGCCGGCCATTTCGCGCACCAGATTCACGACGCCGGCGAGAACCTTGTCCATCGGCAATCGGTCACCGATCAAGCCGGTGGAACACACCGCTACGTCGATCGCCCCAGTCTCGGTGCCCCACTCTGACAACGCCCCGGCCAGACCCTCGGCGGTGGCATGGGTGTCCTGGAATCCGCCCGGCCCGGTACAGGCATTGGCACCACCGGAATTCAGGACCACAGCGCGCAACTGCCCGTCGGCAAGCACCTGGTGGGTCCACAAGACCGGCGCCGCTTTGACCTTATTGCGGGTGAAGACTCCGGCGGCCCCGTGATCGGGTCCTTCGTTGAACACGAGCGCGAGATCGAGTGCACCCGATGCCTTGATGCCGGCCGCGATGCCGGCGGCACGAAAACCCGCCGGAGCGGTGACGCCTTGTGCGCGTACCAGCGGCGCGAGGTCAGCGCGTGTCACGGTGCCACCCCGACCACCGAAAGACCTTCGGCCTCCGGCCAACCCAGGGCCAGGTTCATCGATTGCACGGCGGCGCCGCCGGTGCCCTTGACCAGATTGTCGATCGCCGCTATCGCGACGAAGGTGGCCGCGTCCTCGTCGACGGCGACCGCGATGTGGGCGGCATTGCTGCCGATCACCGCGCCGGTACGGGGCAGTTGTCCTTCGGGCAACAGATGCACGAAAGGCTCTTCGTGATACGCCTTCTCGTAGGCAGCTCGCAGCTGCGACAGCGGTGACGTGGTCCGCGCTGTGCAGGTGGCCAGAATTCCGCGCGAGGTCGGGATGAGCACCGGCGTGAATGACACCGTGACGTCGCGACCGGTCACCTGGCTGAGTCCCTGAACGATCTCGGGGGTGTGCCGGTGCGCGCCGGCGATGTTGTAGGCCCGCGCCGAGCCAATGATTTCCGACCCGAGCAGGTCGGTTTTCGCTGCGCGACCTGCACCCGAGGCGCCGCTGACCGCGACGACGGTAACGGCGGGCTCGATGAGATCGGCTGCCACGGCGGGAAACAGCGCCAACACGGCGGCGGTCGGATAGCAGCCCGGCACGGCGATGCGGCGCGCATCGCGCAGCGCCTCCCGATTACCGGGTAGCTCGGGCAACCCGTATGGCCAGCTGCCCGCGTGTGGTGAGCCGTAGAAGCGCTCCCACGCGCCGCGGTCGCTCAGCCGGAAATCCGCGCCGCAGTCCACCACCAAGGTTTGCGCATCGAGTTGCTGCGCCAACGCCGCAGAATGCCCGTGTGGAAGGGCCAGAAAAACAACGTCATGACCGTCCAGTACGTCAAGCTCGGTGGGCTCCAGCACCCGCTGCGCCAAGGGCACCAGATGTGGATGGTGCTCGGCCAGCGGGGTGCCCGCGCTGGCGGCGGCGGTCAGTGCGCCGATCGTCAGCCGTCCATCGTGGTAGGCCGGATGCCCGAGCAGTAGCCGCAGGATCTCGCCGCCCGCGTAGCCGCTGGCGCCGGCGATCGCGACCCGTATGCCCTGGCTCATGATGCCCATCGTTGCATGACTATGCACACTGATGCAAACTCATTCTCGGTGGCGAACTCAGCCGCGCAGTACCGCGCCGACCTGCTCGGCTGCGCGCTGCACCGCCGCATCGCGAGCGGCGCTGGCCTCGTCTTCGGTGAGGGTGCGGTCGGCCGCGCGGAACCGAAGCGCGAAGGTCAGCGACTTGCGGTCGTTGCCGACCTGCGGGCCGGTGAATACGTCGAACAGCCGGACATCCTCCAACAGCTCTCCCGCGCCGTCGCGAACGGCGTCCTCGACCGCCTGCGCGGGAACGTCGGCGCTCACGACGAGGCTGACGTCCTGGAATACCGCAGGAAATGGGGAAACGCGTGGCGCCGGGAACGCATCGACGATCGGGATGGCATCGAGATTGAGCTCGACCGCGCAGGTGCCCTTGGGCAGGCCGGAACGTTCGATCACCGCCGGGTGCAATTGCCCGGCGTGGCCGACCACCGTCTCGCCGACGAATACTTCTGCGCAGCGGCCCGGATGCCACGGCAAATGCTGCGCGGCCCGCAGCGTGACCTCAACTCCGCTGGCGCGGGCAATGATTCGCACCGCCTCAAAAGCGTCGGCCGCCTCGGATCGCCGACCTTCGCCCCACGGTCCGCGGGGCTCGCGCAATCCGGTCAACACCGCGGCGACGTGCTGGGGCTGCCGCGGAAGTGACGCGTCCAGACCGGCGATCTCGTCGTCGGTGGGGCGCCGGTTCACCGGGATCAGCTCGACCGCCTTCGTCTGCTCGGTCGGCTGCACCACCTGCGCGACGGCGAACAGCGCTACATCGACGATGCCGCGAGAGACGTTGCGCGCCAGAGCCTCAAGCAGTCCCGGCAGCAACGTCGTGGCCAGATGCGGGCGATCGGCTTCCAGCGGGTTGAGTAGCTGCGTGGTCGATCGCCGTGCGTCGTCGGCGGGCAGGCCCCAGGCGTCGAAGACACCGGCGGGCAGGAATGGCGTCGGAAGGATCTCGACGTAGCCGGACAGCGCCAGCGACTTGCCGATGGCGCGACGGCGGCGCTGTGTCGCCGAGAGTCCACGGCCGGCCGGCGCCGACGGCAGCACCGACGGGATGACGTCCAGACCCTCCAGTCGCAGCACCTCCTCGACCAAGTCGGCCGGCTGCAACAGATCGGGCCGCCAACTCGGCGGCGTGACAGTCAGGGTGTCGCCGGCATCGGTGACCGCGGCGCCGATCTGGGCATCAAGTCGCTGGATGGCGAGACCGCGGCGGATTGGGCGCGCAAATCCGGCGAGGACATGCCCAATGCGCTGGTCGAACTGGCGCGATCGCTGGTCGGCTGGGTGAAGGGCGGCCTCGGCATGTCCGTGATCGTCGTCGCCTATTTCTTCTCCGACATCTGCGGATCGAAAATGGCCGAAGTCTCCGCGCTCGGCTCCGCGCTGATGCCGCCGCTGACCAAGGCGGGTTACGACCGGCGCGACTCGGCCTCGCTGATCGCCGCCGGCACCGCGATGGGCATGCTGGTGCCGCCGGCGATCTTCATGATCGTGATCGCGCAGGTGACCAACACCTCGGCGGTCGCGCTGTTCGTGGCCGGCTTCGTGCCGGCGCTGGTCATCATGCTGTGCCTGATGGCCGTGGTTTACATCCGCGCCCGCCAGCAGAACTGGCCGGTCGATACGCGGCCGAGCCTGCGGCGTGTCGGTCACGCCGCGCTGCATGCCGCGGTGCCGATGGTGGTGCCCGTCGTCATTCTCGCCGGCTTCGTGCTGGGCATCATCACGGCGACCGAAGCCGGCGCCGTCGTCGCCGGCTACGCGTTCCTCGCCGCCAAGCTCTACTACCGCAACATCTCCTGGCGCGAGATGGGCCGCATTGCCTATGACAGCGCGATCCTCA
>Ga0209113_1000062_pt1 | contig 22445 bp, 18 predicted proteins | sample TexAe_RefH0_O1_FD_187951 | JGI IMG/M metagenome (GOLD analysis project Ga0209113, IMG submission 187951) | Forest soil microbial communities from Davy Crockett National Forest, Groveton, Texas, USA - Texas A ecozone_RefH0_O1 (SPAdes) (version 2) | ecosystem: Environmental > Terrestrial > Soil >... | reverse complement strand
GCGGGTGTTCGACGTCGACCCTGCCGACCACGGCATCCCCTATGCGGAGCACCGGGCGCTCGCGGGCGGTGACGCCGGCGAACAACCCGCCGTCGCCGCCACCGGAGCCGCGCAGCACCCCGCCGGGCGCCATGTGCTCGTCGACGGCGGCGACCAGGCGATGCACCCGCGGCGCGTGCCGGTCGTCCGCGGTGCGGGCGGCCAGTTCGGTCTCCAGCCCCAGCACCACGCCCTGGCAGTAGGTGTACTCGGCGCGGACGAGTGAACCCGCCTTGATGCCGTCGAAGACCAGGTGCTGTTCGGGGTCGATGAGCGTCTCGTCGATCCAGTCAGCCATCTGCTGGGCACGCCGCAGCCGGTCGCCGTAGCGCGCCAGGAAGATTCCGGCCGGCCCGTTGGCCGGGGCGTTGAAGAACTGGTCCTGCTTGCGCCACGGGATGCCGCCGCCGTCTTCGGGCACCCACGCTTTGACCAACTGGTCGTTCAGCTTGTTCAGCGCCCGCTCGCGGTCGACGTCGGCGATCCGGGACGCCCGCTCCAGCGCGAGCGCCAGCCACGCCATGTCGTCGTAATAGCTGTTGACCCAGGATCCGTTGTTACGCAGTCGATGTGAGCGAATCTGCCGCTCGATCTTGATCCGGCGCTCGGGCTGCGGGTCACGCTGCTCGGCATCGACCAGGCAGTCGAGCAGATGCGCCTGCCACCAGTAATGCCAGCCGCCGAACCATCGGTCGCGACGGGTCGGTGGCCAGGCCACCACGCCGAGTTGGGTGCCAGGTAGCGCCCACAGCCGTTTCAGATGGCGGCCGGCGACAGCGGCCTCCGCGCTGACCGCCCGGTTGACCCATACCTGATCCATGTCTGCAGATCCTGCCCTACCGGGCCGGTGCGTAAGCGGGCATCCTTCCGGGAACTTTTAGTCCCGGTTCAAGTCCCGGAAGGATGCCCGCTGAGGGTGCGAGTCGTAAGAACAGCAAACCCAGCACACCGCCCATATCGCCTGCGGGCAGTCACGCCTTGACGTACGTCAAAGGCGATCCATCTCGCGCGCCATGCAGGCGTTCTCCAAATACGTGTAGCGCTTCGGGTAGTCGCGGCGCACTGGACGGGCTTCTCGCGCCGGCCGAGCAAGCGAGCGCCGCATGGCGGTCCGCAGGACGCTGATCGCCTCGAACCACCGGCGCCGGGGGATTGGTCGTGCCCGCAGCGCAACCGCGGTGCCAAGCACAACCTCTTGCTCGCTGATCAAGACCGGTGCCGGCGAAACCAATCGCTCTCGGGCCTCGTCAGAGGTGATGACTGCGATGTTTTCGGTGAGCATTTCAATCCTCCGTCGGTGAGATCCGGTGCTGAAATTCTTGATCGCGGTGGATGGATCGATATCAGTGATTCACTACTGATGTTTCGCAGCGTTGCGGCGTGCTACCACCGAGAGGCAGATAAGTAGTCGTAGCTCGAGGCGGGCCATGACCCAGGAGGCGGCGACGGACGGCAGCCAGATGCAAGGGCTGGTCGACAGCCCGATGACGACCGAAAATCATGGCGACATCGACCGAGCGGTGGCTGTGTACACCGAGGACGTCGAGCACGACGTCGTCGGATTTCCCACGGGAAAATATCTGGCTGGATACGGCGGCGGTCGCCGATCAATTGAGCTGACGCGAGCCGTTGTCGCCGTGTCTTTCCCGGCGCGAAGGCAACAGCCCCGCGAGCTCGTCGCGCGTGGACGTGCCAGTTTTGGCCATCGCTTTATAGATGTGGCTTTCGACGGTTCGAACCGACAGCGTCAGCCTTGTCGCGATATCCCGGTTGGACAGCCCTTGCCCGATGAGCATCACGATTTCTCGTTCGCGGTCGGTCAGCGGCAAACGTTCGACCGCCTTGCGCACAGTTGGCGTGCGAGCGCCGCCACATCGCTCGGCCAACGCTTCGGCCCTCGCCGAACATCCCAACGCCGACCCGCGTAAGTCCCGGTGCCGGTAGGCGATGGCTGCGTGCGCCGCCGCATCGACAGCAGCGATCAAATCGCCCATATCCTCGAATTCTGCTGATGCCGCGCCTAATTCGGCACCATCGTCGTCATGCAACGCCTCAGCGAAACGGGCTGCCACGCTGGCACGGGGCCCTTCAACGATCGCTGCAAGCTCCCGCAATCGAGGCCCGCAGGAACGTTCCCCGAACTGCGCGGCGGTTTGCAAGCACATCACTTCGGGACCGAATTGCCCATTGTTCCTGGCGGTTTCGGCGGCAGCAAGCGAGACCTTGATTGCTTCACTGACGGCACCCTGCCCGGCGGCCACCCATGCCTTGGCGATCGCGTACTCGTAATCAAGGTATCGCCAGCTGGGATGGCGCAACTTTTCCAGCGCCTCGAGCCGGGCCGCTGCCTCGGCGATCGAGCCGCGCATCGCAAGCGCGGTCGTCAGCGGAATCCGGCAACGATAACCCCACCCACTGGAGTCGGTGGAATCGTTTACGGTTTCGATGGATTGGGTCAGCAGTGATATCGCCGTGTCGAGGCGCCCGGAACCAAGCGCCGCTCTGCCCACCGCAAGAGAGCCGACTTGAAACGACTGAAATGCCTGGAACTCGATTTGGCGTTGTTGGATCGTCTGCGCCGGTGCATCGGCGTCGGCGATATGGCCCGCTAAAAGTAGGGCGCCGATGTGGGCGTCGGTGATGATGACGAACGAGCGTATCGGAACCGGATAGCCGGCCTTTGCCGCCGCTGCGGCTTCGCCGGCACGGCCCGCCTCTCCGAACGCAAGGGCAAGGGCCCAGGCGGTCACTCGCTGGGCGACCAGATCGGGTAGCTCCTGCCAGGTGAACTTGCCGGACGACTCGATGGCCACTTGCGGCCTGCCCATCGCCGACCAGTACACCGTCAGAAATGCGTCGATACAGCTGCGGGCCTGTGGACCTGCGGCGCGGGAAGCGTCATCGATAAGTTCCTTTGCCCCGACCGGATCAGCCAGAGTAAACAGCCGATTGGTCGCCCGCAGGAAGGCCATTCGCCCGTGCGCGGCGTCGGCCAACTCGTCTGCCCGGATGCCGGCGAGCAAATCATCGGCTTCCTGGCCACGGCCTGCACACGACAAGGCGTAGGCGCGAATGAGTTTCGCGTCCGCGGCCCCTCCTGCGCGGATCGCCGCCGCCGTAAGCCGATCGGCTAGGGGAAAGTCCCATAGCCAGACCGCACCCCTGGCCGCCCGAACAAGCACGTCCGAGTCGGGCTCCAGATCCGAATCGAGGCTAAGAGTGGCTCGGCGGACCACGACCTGCATGTCGTCACGATCATCCGAGGCGGCGAGTTCGGCGGCGACCAGGCCACGCAGCCGTCGTAACCTGGTGGCGGCAGCCCGATTCCGTCGGACCTCCCCGTATAGCGGGTGCGCCAGCCTTGCCTCTACCCGATCGCCTACTTGGTCAAAAGCAATGAGACCTCGGAGATCGGCCTGCTCGACCGCGCCCGGATCGGTTATCCGGGTAAGCGACCCGAGTTCGATCGGTTCGCCAACGGCGAGGGCGTCGATCACATCGCTGACCGGGCCGGGCAGGCCCCCAGTCCGTCCTTCGACCAGTTCGATCAGGCTGGGCGGTAGGACCGGATCACCGAGCCAGCGCCAATGGTCGTCCTGTAGCGCAAGCCGTTCGTCGGCAACCTCCTGCTCGACGATGTTCCGCAGATACAACGGATTGCCACGGGTCAACGTCCACAATCGCTCAACGGCTTGCGGATCCACCGGGCCGCCCAACACGGCCGAGATGAGCGCGGTTGTTTCGGCTTCGGACAACGGTTGCAGGTCGAGGCGGTCAAGATGCCCGCCGTCCCATAACTCCCGTACCCCGGCAGGAATCGAATCACCTTGGCGGATGGTGAGCACGACCTTGGCGGCGCGGCGCTGAATGATCTGGTGCACAACGAATGTCGACAGATCATCGAGCAAGGCCACATCATCGACACCCAGCACGACTGTCTTGCCGGGAGAGGAGGAAGTCAGCGACGCGATTGCACTGCGGATCAGTTCAAGGTTGTCATCACCGGCAGACTCCGCCCATGACGAGAGCGCTCCCAACGGAATCGACCGCGCCGAGGAGGTGCCCACTATCCACCGGACTTCACACCCCCGCGACCCGGCAGAACTCAGCGCTTCACGCGCGATCCGACTCTTGCCCACGCCGGCAGCCCCGCAGAGCACTACCCCGGCCAAGTCCGAGTCGAAAATTGCGCCTTCGATGAGTCGCTGTTCCTTCGAACGGCCGGTCAACGGCCACGTCAACCGCACCCGTACAGCCTAGAAGCGGTACCCGGCCGGTGAGACGAAAGATCAGTATTCGGTCACTGACGTGTCGTCGCGATACCGGAGCGACGATTGCATCGCGGTTAGCAACGGCAAACGCCCAGCTGAAATGTCTACGCGAGGAGTCGTGATGACGATCGACACCATGCCCACCCGCAGTTGCCCGAATGTCTTCGAGGCGGGGCTACCGATCTTGGCGTATGAACACGTGGATGATCCTGAAGAGGCGCATCGACTCGTCGCGCATGCCCGGGATCGAGCGCCGATCGCCATCGGGACCCATGGCCCAGAGATATTGAGCTACGAACTGGTTCGCGCGGTGCTGCGCGACCCGCGTTTTCGGGTCCCGAAGGGAATGTTCCTGGCCGCCCAAGGCATCACGTCCGGCCCGATATGGGACCGCGTCACCGCGAGCCTGATCAGTCTCGACGGAGACGAACACCACCGCCTCCGTCGATTGGTATCCAAGGCTTTCACTCCGCGGGCCACCGCACGGTTGCGCTCGACGATCATCGAGGTCATCACCGAACTCGTGGAGCGCCAGAAGACCCGCGGGCACTGCGATGTGGTGAGCGACATCTCGCGTCAGTATCCAATCCCGATTATTTGCGCGTTACTCGGCGCACCAGCCGCGGACTGGGAGCTGTTCTCGGAATGGACCGACGACATCTTCAAGGCCTTCAGCTGGAATGTCGCCGATTCGGCGGATTCCATCCTGGCGGCATGGGAGGCCGTCGACGACTACGTCGACGATATGGTCGCTGACCGCCGTGACGCGTTGACCGACGACCTGATCTCCGAGCTGATCCGCGCCGAACACGATGGCGATCGACTCAACGCCGACGAGTTGCGCATGCTGGTCGTGGGTCTGCTGATTGCCGGCACGGACACCACTCGAAACCAGCTCGCCGCCGCGGTGCAGGTGCTCTGTGATCACCCCGATCAGTGGACGCTCCTGGCTGAGCACCCCGAGTTGGCCGCCAATGCGGTCGAGGAGACCATGCGACACTCCCCGATCGCCTGGGGCACCCTGCGCATCGCCCTCGAGGATGTCGAACTCGCCGGAGTCGTGATCTCGGCCGGCACACTGATCGTCGCCAACACCGCCTCGGCGAACCGGGATCCCGCCGTCTACGACAAACCAGATCAACTCGATATCACTCGCGACGACGCCCACCCGATGCAGACCTTCGGAGCCGGCATGCACTACTGCCTGGGCGCCAACCTTGCCCGGCTCGAACTCGCCGAAGCTCTGACGGTGATGACTCAGCAGATGCCGCACGCCCGGCGAACCGGCCCGGCCCCGTGGAAACCGCTGACCGCGCTGACGGGACCCATCACTCTGCCCATCGAGTTCGATGTAGCGCCAAGGCATTAGCGAATCGGCGCAACTACCAGGCGCTCGCGATGTTCCCGTGTTGCGTGATCCAGGTATGCATGGCGATCCCGGCCGCGACCGCGACGTTGATGCTGCGTGTCGACCCGAACTGAGCGATCGACACGGTCAGCGCGGCACCCGCGCGGGCGTCGTCGCTGATGCCGGGGCCTTCCTGGCCGAACAGCAGCAGGCAGTCCCGCGGTAACGCCGTCTGCTCCAGCCGTGCCGCGCCGGGCACGATATCGACGGCGACCACCGTCAGGCCCGACCCGGCGGCGAAGCTCAGCAGATCGGCGGTGTCGTCGTGGTGGCGCAGTCGCTGGTAGCGGTCGGTGACCATGGCGCCGCGGCGGTTCCAGCGGCGTCGGCCGACGATGTGCACGGTGTCCACGGCGAACGCGTTGGCGGCGCGCACCACCCCGCCGATGTTCGCGTCCTGACCGAAGTTCTCGATCGCCACATGCAGGGGGTGGCGCCGCTTGTCTATGTCGGCGACGATCGCCTCGCGCGTCCAGTACCGGTACGCGTCCACGACGTTGCGGGTGTCGCCGTCGCGCAGCAATTCCCGGTCATACCGCGGGTCGTCGGGAAGCGGGCCCTCCCAGGGGCCCACGCCGGATGTCGAGACACTCCACTCGGTGGGACCGGGGTCGCTCATTTGACGGTCCAGACCGCGGCGTGGGTGCCGACGATCGCGACGGTCGCGTACAGCAGCGCGTCGTTGAGGTCGCCCTGCGTGCACAGCGAGGCGTTGACGCGCACGGCGTCCAGCGATGCCTCCGGCAGGATCAGCACCGATGCACCGTAGGCCGTGCAGGCGGCGTTCAGGCCCGGGGCAGGCAGCGTCGGCGCGGCGAGCAGCATCATCGGCCCGCCGCGGGCGGCGGACTCGTCGCGATACTTGGCCGCGATGGTGTGGGCCTCCAATCCGAGCAGCATGTAACCGCTGCCATTGAACGCAGCCGGGTCACCCAGCGAGGCCTGAGTCAGCTGAGTGCCGTCGGCCCGCCACGCGGCCACACTGGTGGATTTGACCACCAAGCCGGTGTCGCTCTCCTTGGTCGGCATGACCCCGACCGGGAACGCCGCCGGGTAGGCGGCGGCGGTGTCGGCGATCCGGTCGCGTGGTGAGTACAGGTAGACGCCGCGGACGGCAGCACGGTCCTTCATCGGGCCCAGGCATACCGTGCCGGTCAGCCGTGTGCCGCCGGGCGCGGAAAGCGATTGGATGACAAGGTTCTTCACGCTGTCACAGCTGCCGATGCCGATGCTTTCCAGCGGATGCGCCAGCGCGCCGTAGAGGCCGAAGCGGATATCGCGGGGGTCGGCATGCGGTTTGGCCGGGTCGGTCGCCGCCGCATCGACGTCGACGAGCACATAGTCGTCTTGCCAGCGCAAATTCGATATCGAGGTGTTCCAGCCCAGCACGGCCAGTGACTCGCCGAGGTGCGCGGTTTCCGCGCCGTAGACCTGTTGGCGTGTGGATGGATTCGAACACGCACACGCCAGGACCAGCGTCGCCACCATCGCGATGAAAGTGCGCACGGTGACTACTGCAGCCCGAGGTCCGCCAGCCCCAGTACGCTGCGGTACGGAAAGCCTTCGGCTTCAATGGCTTCGGCCGCACCGGTGGCGCGATCGACCACCGTTGCCACGCCGACCACCTGCGCACCGGCCTCCAGCACTGCGTGCACCGCGGTCAGCGCCGACCCGCCGGTCGTGCTGGTGTCCTCAACTACCAGGACCCGCTGGCCGGAGATGTCTGGCCCTTCGATAAGTCGTTGCATGCCATGGGCTTTCACGGATTTTCGGACGACGAAGGCGTCGATCGGGCGACCCGGTGCATGCATGACGGCGGTGGCAACGGGGTCGGCGCCCAGCGTCAGTCCACCGACCGCGGCGTAGTCCCAGTCGGCGGTGAGTTCGCGGACCAGCCGGCCGATCAGGGGCCCGGCCCGGTGATGCAACGTGGCGCGACGCAGGTCAACGTAATAGTCGGCTTCCTTGCCCGACGACAATGTGACGCGGCCATGCACCACCGCCAATTGGCGTACCAGGTCGGCTAATTCGGCGAGCTCAGGTGCGGCCACGGCCCCGCCCGAAGACGCTCGTGGCGGCGCGCGCCAGTGTTCGCGGCACCATCCGGCTCGCGGTGGTGATCGCCTTGTATTGCACGCCGGGGATGATGACCACCTTGCCGCCGGCGGCGTCGGCGAGGGTTTCCCGGACCACGTCGTCGACCTCGAGCCACATGAACGATGGCAGCGACGTCATGTCGATGCCGGCCCGGTCGTGAAACTCGGTGTGCACGTAGCCCGGACACACCACGTGCATTCCCACGCCGGTGCCTCGCAACCCGACGGCCAGCCCTTCGGTGAACGACACCACCCAGGCCTTGGAGGCCGAGTAGGTCGAGCCCCGACCCGACAACAGCCCCGCCACGCTGGCGACGTTGATCACCGTGCCCGCGCCGGCGTCGATCATCGCCGGCAATGCCGCCCGGGTCAGCTGCATCACCGAGGTGACGTTGACGTCCAGCTGTGATTGCAGCTTCGCGGGCTCGGCGGTCCAGAATTCGCCGGAGGTACCGAAACCGGCGTTGTTCACCAGCACCTCGACGCCGGCGGTCAGCCGGTCGGCGACCTTGTCGCGTTCGGCGGCCTGGCTGAGATCGGCGGCCAGCACCTCGACGTTCCGCCCGCCCTCGTCGGACAGCTCGGCGGCCAGCGCCTTGAGGCGGTCTGCGTCGCGGGATACCAGCACCAGGTCGTAGCCGTCAGCGGCATAGCGTCGCGCGAAACCTTCGCCGATACCGGATGTGGGCCCGGTGATCAGGGCGACGCGACGAGGCACGGCGTCAGTGTACTGAGCGGGTGTGCGGCCCAGACTCAGCGCTGGTGATGTGAAGCTTGGTGGCCGTTGCGGCTGGTCGGGGGACGACGAATCGGCTCTTGACGAGTGGCAGGCGGCGGGGTCGCGGCGCGCGACGCCGACCCGGCCTCACGGGTGAAGGACTCGGTCTGCCGCTGCGGCACCTCGGCTCGCCCGGCGGGAGCCAACGGGCGGCTGGGGGCCGACTTGCGGCGGCTCGCCGACTGCTGCGCGGCGGGAGATCCCGCCGCCTGCGGCACCGGCGGCAATACTCGCAGCAGGTCGTTGAATTGGCGCACCGTGCGCAAACCCTCGTCCCATTGGGCACGAGTGCTGCCGATCGGCATGCTGACCAGCGTCCAGTTCTGCTCGTTCCACATGACCTCGGCGCAGTCGGGTGCGGTGTGCGCGAAGGTGACCATGCGGCGATCGCAGGCGCGACGGGCGGCGTCCAGGTTGGTGGAGTACACCATCCGCGGTCCGATCGCCCCCAATAGCCAGATGTCGTTCTCGCGAGGCTCTTTTAGGCCTTTGAGCCGCACGTCGACGACGACGTTGGTGCCCACCTTGCGGTGCAGGGCGATCACGGTGGCGACTTCCTCGAGGTCGAAGATGAAGACCGCCTCGCCGCGGATCTGGCCCAACACGACGTTGCGGGCCGGGATGTTGCTGCCCACGGTCGACATCACGCCGCGCTTCCAGCGCTTGAGGATCTCGGTGGATTCCTGCTCGTAGTCGAATCCGTGCGATCGTGCCCACGACTTGCGGCGCCGGCCCCGACCGCGGCGACGGTCGATGTCGACGTATAGCAACACCGCCGCGCCGACGAAGCACAGCGCGGAGAGCGTGAACCAGAGGGGAACCATCGCCACGTAGCCTAACCGCTGCGACCCCTTAACCGGGAATGCGAGCAGGTCACAACAGAATTAAAGTTTGCTACCGCTTCGGAGTAGGCGTCCACACCGAAGCGGTAGCAAGGGTCAACCCGTGGAATTAACCCAGGACCAGTGAGTCGCCGTCCGCGCTGACGTTGACCGGAACCACGTCGCCGTCGTGCACGTCTCCGGCCAACAACATCTTGGCCAGTTGGTCACCGATGGCCTGTTGCACCAGCCGTCGCAGCGGACGGGCACCGTAGACCGGGTCGAAACCACGTTGCGACAGCCACTCCTTGGCCGGCAGCGACACCTCCAGCTGCAGCCGTCGTTGCGCCAACCGCTTGGCCAGCTGCTCGAGCTGGATATCGACGATCCGAACCAATTCCTCGGGGTTGAGCCCATCGAAGATCAGCACGTCGTCGAGACGGTTGATGAACTCCGGCTTGAACGCCGAGCGCACCGCGGCCATCACCTGCTCCTCCGTGCCGCCCGACCCGAGGTTGGACGTCAGGATCAGGATGGTGTTGCGGAAGTCGACCGTACGGCCCTGCCCGTCGGTGAGCCGGCCCTCGTCGAGCACCTGCAGCAGCACGTCGAACACGTCCGGGTGGGCCTTTTCCACCTCGTCGAACAACACGACGGTGTAGGGCCGGCGGCGGACCGCCTCGGTCAGCTGACCGCCCTGGTCGTAACCGATGTAGCCGGGCGGGGCACCGACCAGCCGGGCCACCGAGTGCTTCTCGCCGTACTCGCTCATGTCGATGCGGACCATCGCCCGCTCGTCGTCGAACAGGAAGTCCGCCAGCGCCTTGGCCAGCTCGGTCTTACCGACACCGGTAGGGCCGAGGAACAGGAACGAACCGGTCGGCCGGTTGGGGTCGGCGACCCCGGCCCGGGTACGACGCACCGCGTCGGAAACGGCCTGCACGGCCTTCTTCTGACCGACGACGCGCTTGCCCAGCTCGTCTTCCATCCGCAGCAGCTTGGCGGTCTCGCCTTCCAGCAGTCGCCCGGCGGGGATGCCCGTCCACGCCGAAACCACGTCGGCGATGTCGTCGGGACCGACTTCCTCCTTGAGCATCACGTTCTCGCGGGCCTCAGCCTGCGGCACCGCGGCGTCGAGTTTTTTCTCGATTTCCGGGATGCGGCCATAGCGCAGCTCGGCGGCCTTGGCCAGGTCGCCGTCGCGCTCAGCGCGCTCGGATTCGCCGCGCAGCGTATCCAGCTGTTCTTTGAGTTCGCGGACGACGTCGATGGCGCTCTTCTCGTTCTGCCACCGGGTTGTCAGCTCGGCCAGCTTCTCCTTTTGGTCGGCCAGCTCGGAGCGCAGCTTTTCCAGCCGGTCCTTGGACGCCGCGTCCTCTTCTTTGGCCAGCGCCATCTCCTCGATCTCGAGTCGACGCACCAGCCGTTCCACCTCGTCGATCTCGACGGGCCGCGAGTCGATCTCCATCTTCAGCCGGCTCGCCGCCTCGTCAACCAGGTCGATCGCCTTGTCCGGCAGGAAGCGGGCGGTGATGTAGCGGTCGGACAGAGTCGCGGCCGCCACCAGCGCGGAGTCGGTGATGCGCACACCGTGGTGCACCTCGTATCGGTCCTTCAACCCACGCAGGATCCCGACGGTGTCGTCCACCGACGGCTCGCCGACGAACACCTGCTGGAAACGCCGCTCCAATGCGGCGTCCTTCTCGATGTACTTGCGGTACTCGTCGAGCGTGGTTGCCCCAACCAGTCGCAGTTCGCCGCGGGCCAGCATCGGCTTGATCATGTTGCCGGCGTCCATCGCACCCTCACCGGACGCGCCGGCGCCGACGATGGTGTGCAACTCGTCGATGAACGTGATGATCTGCCCAGCGGAGTTCTTGATGTCGTCGAGAACGGCCTTGAGCCTTTCCTCGAATTCGCCGCGGTACTTGGCACCCGCGACCATCGAACCGAGGTCCAGGCTGACGACCGTCTTGTCACGCAGGCTTTCGGGGACATCGCCGTCGACGATGCGCTGCGCCAGGCCCTCCACGATCGCGGTCTTACCGACACCGGGCTCACCGATCAGCACCGGGTTGTTCTTGGTGCGACGGCTCAGCACCTGGACGACGCGACGAATCTCGTTGTCCCGTCCGATGACTGGGTCGAGCTTGCCTTCGCGGGCGCGCTCGGTCAGGTCGGTGGAGTACTTCTCCAGCGCCTGATAGGTCGCCTCGGGGTCGGGGCTGGTTACGCGGGCGCTGCCGCGAACCTTGACGAACGCCTCGCGCAACGCCTGCGCCGATGCGCCGTGTCCGGTCAGCAGTTTGGCGACCTCGGAGTCGCCGGTGGCCAGTCCGACCATCAGGTGCTCGGTGGAGACGTATTCGTCGTCCATCTCGGTGGCCAACTGCTGCGCGGTTGTGATGGCAGCCAGCGATTCACGCGACAGTTGCGGTTGCGAGTTGGCGCCGCTGGCCTGCGGCAGCCGGTCCAGGATGCGTTGCGCTTCGGCGCGGATCGTGGCGGGCTCGACGCCGACAGCCTCCAGCAGTGGCGCGGCGATCCCGTCGTTCTGCGTGAGCAGGGCTAGCAGCAGGTGAGCCGGCCTGATTTCGGGGTTGCCGGCAGCACTCGCCGCCTGCAAAGCCGATGTCAGCACCGCCTGCGCCTTGGTTGTCGGGTTGAAAGAGTCCACGACACCTCCGTTCAGAGTCAGGGAGGGCCTAGAGGGGCCCGGTAAAAATGCTTGTCGCGTTGTTCAACGCCGTCAAGGTTGAGTCTGTTCCGCTCAACTCTAACTATTTTTCGGGCAACCGCGCAGCGGCTAGGCCGGTTGGGGCTGGAAGGCGGCCTGCAGCTGCTGGCCGGCGAATCCGCCCGGGGTTTGCCCGCTCAGCGCGTACTCGTAGACGGCGACGCGGAAGATCTGGCTCAGCGTTGCCGAGACGACCGCGGCGCCGAACATCAGTACCACCGCAATGGCCAGCACGGCGTATCCAAGCACCGCCTGCCCACCCTCCAGCAGCACGACTACGCCGACGATGGCCACCGATGCGATCGCAAAGCTGAACCCCACGGTCACGATGCCGATCGTCGCCGCGCCGGTAGCGCCCTCACCCCAACGGGCCTTGATGATGGCCGCCGAATGCTGCAGGGATTTCAACGGCCCGGTGCCCTCGAGCGCGATCACCGGCACGACGAAGAACGTGGCGATTCCCCATGCGGCACCGGCGATTCCGGCCGCGATCTTGCCCAGCAGCGGTACCCGGTTTTCGAATGCCCGCAGGAGCAACCCGAAGGTGGTCGAGACGACCGTCCAGCCCAGAATCGGACCGATCCGGCGGCCGGCCGCCGCCAGGCCCTCGCGAACCTTGGTGTCCTCGCCGCGCATCGACCGCGCGGCGCAGGCGGCCAGCGCCACGTTGAAGAACAGCGCGATGAACGTCGACACGTACGCCGATGCGACGCCCGCGGCGTAGACGACGGGATCGTTGCGCTCCACGGTCTGGTGATCAAAGACGCCCCGGGTTATCAATGTCGGCGCCCAGATCGACACCATGGCCAGCGTGGCGAAGATCGTCGACAAGATCGGGAACAGGGCCAGCGAGGCATCGCCCGTCAGCACATCCCAGCTCTGCCGAGTCAGGGCCCAACCGCGGGAAATTCTGCCCATCAGTGCTCCTCGGGGTGCCGTGACGCGCCGCTGCGTGAGCGGTAGTTTAGGCCGCCGCGGCGGTGCGGGCGCCTCGATCGGATCACCCACCGGTCAGAATTATTCGAACGTATGATCGATCAGTGGGAGACCTCGCGTCGATCGGATACAACGGCCAGCCGGCCCGTAACCCGTTCCGCGTCGTGCGCCCACCGATCAGTGTGCTGATCGATCTGACCGTGCTCTTTCCCCGAGAGCCACACCGGTCGGGCCGCTTTCAGCCCAACGGGCTGCAGTTGCACAAGGTCGTCGAAGGCCGGCTCAGCTGCTGGGGCATCTGCGAGCAGGGCGACTGGTGGGGGTTGGTGACCTATCCGATCGCCTATGGGTCAAAGCGCAAGAACGTCACGCACTGGGTGCCGGCGTGGACGCTGCGACGGAAACACTAGGCCAACCGTAGGCGGTCCCGCAGCGCGCGGCGGCGGTCAATGCGAAGATTCAGCGCGTGACGGGTAGTTGGGTCTCCGTACTGACCACGCTGATTCCGCTGGCGCTCGTTGTGTCGATCTCGCCGCTGTCCGTCATCCCGGCGGTGCTGGTCTTGCAGACGCCGCGGCCGCGACCGACCGGCCTCGCCTTTCTCGGCGGCTGGTTGCTGGGACTGGTTGCGCTGACCGGCGCGTTCGTCGCGTCCTCCGACGCCCTCAGTGGCCTGCACAACAAGCCGCCGGCCTGGGCATCCTGGACGCGCGTGGTGCTCGGACTGGCGCTGATCGCGTTCGGCATCTATCGCTGGCTGACCCGCGAAGGACACACCGAGTCACCGAAGTGGATGCGATCTTTCGAAACCCTCACGCCCGCGCGGGCTTTGGCCACCGGGTTGGCTTTGGTGGTGGTGAGGGTCGAGGTGCTGACCATGTGCGCACTGGCCGGCTTGGCCATCGGCAGCGGCAACCTCGGCAGGGCCGGCGAATTGGTCACCGGTGTCATCTACATCGCCGTCGCCGCCTCCACGGTCGCGATCCCCGTCCTGGCTTACGTGGCCGCAGGCCACCGGATGGACGAACCGATGGCGCGGCTCAAGGAGTGGATGGAGCGAAACAACGCTGCGATGCTCGCGGGGGTCCTGGTCCTGATCGGCGGACTCGTGCTCTACCACGGCGTGAACGCGCTGCTCTGAGGACCGCTGAAGCAGGCATAAAATCGGCGCCCGTGAGCCTCAACGACCGGGATGCGCTGGCGGTGCTACACGCCGCCCTCGACCCGGGCGATGACAACGGGCTCATCGGCCGCTTCTACACCCGCTGGTTTGCCTTCGATGCGTCGCCGCGCGACCTGTTTCCGCCCGACATGCGTGTCCAGCGGGCCGCCTTCGCTCAAGCCTTGAAATGGATTTACGGCGAACTGGTCGCTCAGCGTGCCGAAGATCCGGTGGCGTTTCTGGCGCAGTTGGGACGCGATCACCGCAAGTACGGGGTGCTGCCCGAGCATTACGGGACGTTGGGTCAGGCGCTGTACGCGACGCTGCGCGACGAGTTGGCTGAGGCATGGACCGACGCCGTCGACGCCGCGGCTCTGCAGTCGGTGAACTTGATCACCGGGGTCATGAGCGGCGCCGCCGACGCCGAACAAGGGCCGGCGTGGTGGGACGGCACGGTGGTCGAACATCTTCGGGTATCCCGAGACCTCGCCGTCGTCCGGTTGCAACTCGATCACCCGATGCCCTACCACGCGGGCCAGTACGTCAACGTCGCCGTACCGCAGTGCCCGCGGCGGTGGCGCTATCTGACACCGGCCATCCCGCCAGATGAGACCGGTGCCATCGAGTTTCACGTCCGCACGGTATCGGGCGGCCTGGTCAGCAATGCCATCGTCAACGAGACGCGGCCCGGGGACCGGTGGCGGCTGTCCAGCCCGCACGGCGCCCTGCAGGTCGACCGCGACGGCGGCGACGTGCTGATGGTGGCCGGCAGCACCGGGCTCGCGCCGCTGCGCTCGATCGTCATGGACCTCACCCGCTGGGGGGTGAACCCGCGCGTGCACATGTTCTTCGGCGCCCGCTACCCGTGCGAGCTCTACGACCTGCCGACGTTGTGGCAGATCGCCTCGCACAATCCCTGGCTGTCGGTGACACCAGTCTCCGAACGTGGCGGCGACCCCGCCTGGGCCGCCGACTATCCCGACGTCACGCCGCCGCGCGGGCTGCATCTGCGCCAGACCGGCAAGCTGATGGACATCGTCACCAAATACGGCAACTGGGGAGACCGGCAGATCCTGATCTGCGGCGGACCGGAGATGGTCCGCGCCACCAAAAACACGCTGATTGCCAAAGGTGCTCCACCGGAGCGTATTCAGCACGACCCGTTGTCCAGCTAGTCGCCGACAATGCGGACCGCGAAGCGGTCTGCGGAGGAGGCGGCTAATTTGGCATAGTCTCATCGGGTGCACATCGTCACGCTGAGCGATCCGTCATCCGAAGTAGAGGCCCAGTTCGTCCCGCAAGCCGGCATGATCGGCATTTCGCTGACCGACTCCGGGGTCGAACTACTCGGCCAACGACGCGGACTCGACGCGTACGTGGCCAACGGGAAAACAATGGGCATCCCGCTGTTGTATCCCTGGGCAAATCGGCTGGGCGCCAACACATACGAAGCCGAAGGCAAGACGGTCACGCTGACGCCCGGTGAATATGGGGTGCGCGCCGATCCCAACGGCCTGCCGATTCACGGTGTGCTGGCGGCCTTTCCGCATTGGCGGGTGACGCATGAGTCCGGTCACGAACTGACCGGCGAAGTGGACTTCACTGCGGACGAAGAGTTGTTGGCCAGCTTTCCGTTTCCGCACCGACTGTCGCTGACCATCACGCTGTTCGAGCGGATCTTGCGGCTACGCCTTTCCGTGACCCCTACCGGCGAGCTCCCGGTGCCGCTGTGTTTCGGATTTCACCCGTACCTTCAGCTACCGGACGTGCCGCGCGATCAGTGGCTGATCGAGACGCCCGCGATGCGGCATCTGACGCTCGATGACAAAGGGCTTCCCACCGGCGAGGCGGTCGTCCAGCCCGCCCTCAGTGAACCGTTGGGCGACAGGGCTTTTGATGATGGGTACGACCAGGTCGCCGACGGCGCGGCGTTCGCGGTTTCCGGCGGAGGCCGCCGGATCGAGGTGCACTTCGAAGAAGGCTATCCCGCGGCGCAAATCTTCGCTCCGCTCGGGGAGAACCTCGTCTGCTTCGAACCGATGGCCGCCGTCACCGATGCGCTGCGCCGTGGCGGTTACCGGTCAGCGCAACCCGGCGACTGGGGAATCGCCCAGTTCTCGATTCGGGTCTAGTGGTCGCCCATCGCCTCGGCCCAGTCGATATGACCCTCGAAACCAAGCGTTTTCGCCATGTCGCGGTAGCGATCCCGGAAGTCCGTGTACGCCGCGGCTTCGCTGCGGGCCTGGGCCAGTAGAGCGCGCAGCCGCAGCAGCCAGATATCGCGTATAACAACGCCTTCCGTCGGCGTCCGGGTCAGGCGATCGATTGCGGCCTTCGCTTCGGCCACGTCATCGTTGGTCCCGCGATCCAGCAGTATCTGGACCAAAAGACCCGTGGCAGCAGCGCCATAGATGAGTGGCTGTCCTTCGCGGAAGAGATAGTCTAGGGCGCCGCGCATGCGGGCGATGGCCTCGCCGTGGTCGCCGCGTCGAGCCATCTCACGTGCCAAACACACAGTGAGGAGCGGTAAGTCGCATAGGTTGTGCTTCCGCTCCAGGAACACGGCACTGACCTCGGCCAGGATCTCTCGCCCGCGGTCTTGGTCCGCGAGCGTGTGACGGTGCACCAACGCAATGCCCAACGCCATCCGGACCTGCGCCAACGCCAAGTTGTCACCGGCCCTTTCAGCGATGCGCAAGGCTTGCTCGATCTCGCGCATCACGCCATCGTCGGGCCGCAATGCGCCGTTGCAGATTCCCGGGGCGTAGACGTAGAAGATGGCTCTGACGTACGCCGTCGGGTCGGCACCGCGGGCCATTGCTAAACCGCGACTCAGGTCATCGCGCCAACCGCGATCGCCCACGGAATACCGTGCATTACCCCTCGCGTAGATGACGGCTGCTAGCGGCGATCCGATGAGAAAGTTGCCTTTGGACGGATCACCGTCAGCCAGGTCGATAACCACTTGCGACCATCGCAGGACGTCAGCCCACTCGCCACCTTCACCCTTGACGTAGATTGCCAGCGGTGACAGCCCCACGGTCAAGGTCGGATCATCGATAGATTCGATCAGGGCCATCGCTTCGGATGCCAGTCCGGAAGCCTCGCGCATCCGATCCTGAAACATGCGATCGATCGCCAGCCCCGCCATGGCAATCGCCAATGACGTCTTGTCCCCGGCGGCGGCACACAGCTCTCGCAGTTCCTCGAACCGGTCGTCGGCATTGTCCACGTGAGCCCGCCAGGCAATCCCACACAGCATGGTGCGCGGAGCAATGCGCATGGCTGGCCGGTTCGGGTCCCCGCCGGGTAGGGCGTCGGCGATCTGGGCGGCGCGCTCCCAACTCATTCGCGCCGCGTTGATGTCGCGGTGGGTCGCCCAGCTCGCCGCGCGCATGTGCCACCCGAAGGCCACCTGCAGGTCCCCCGCGGCCTCCAGGTGTTCGGCGATCAACGCGGCATGCTCATCGACCGCCGCCGGGTCACGCGATTCGATCGCGGACGCCACGCGGCGGTGCAGCTCGGCACGATCAGATTTCAGTTGCGTTTCGTAGGCCACCGTTCGGATCAGTGGATGGTGGAATGCATATTCGGGCTCACCGGTGAAACGCGTCTGATCGATGAGCTCGGCTGCAAGCAAGTCCGCCAGGACTGGTTCGATCCCCACCGTTTGCAACAGGTTCGCGTCGAATCGCGAGCCGATCACCGCCGCTGCGCTCAGGGTGCGTTTGGCTCCGGCGTCGAGGCGATCGATGCGCGCGGCGATGGTGGCCTGCAGCGTAGCCGGGACGCTGACCTCGGCCAGCGCTGCCGTCGACGCGTAAGCGCCGTGAGTCCCGCGCAGCACACCCCGCTCGACCAGGTCGCGCACCATCTCCTCGACGAAAAATGGATTACCGGCAGCGCGCCCGGCGATGAGATCGGTCAGCGCGCTGACCGAGGGGTCCGGTCCAAGTAACTGTGAGACCAGTGCTACTGTCTCTGAATCATTCAGCGGGGCAAGGGCTATCGTTTGACCACCGCCTACCTGGCTTAACACGCCCCGGTATTCGGGCCGGTAGGTGAGCAGCACCAGCGACGGCGTCTGCGGAACCACCGTGACGAAGTCGGCCAGCATCGACTCACTGACCGCGTCCATCCAGTGGACGTCCTCGATGACATAGACCGCCGGGGCCGTGCGGGCCAGCGACGCGGCATTGATCAGGGCGGTGAGCCGCCGCCGCCTTGCGTCCGGACCAAGTGCCGGCAGCGTGACATCCGGGTCGGCGATGCCCAGCAGATCGTCGAAAAGCAGCAAGTCCTCGGGCTCGGCGTCGGGAGCTTGGTCCCGGACCTTGGCCCGGGCAGCCGCATCGTCCAGGTCCTTCAGGCCGAAGGCCGCCCGCAGCAAGCGCGCTACCCCGTGAAAGGGAATGTCGCTGGCGTGCGATTCGCAATAGGTCGTGAATACTTCCGCGCCCTGGGCGGCTGCCGTCGCGGCAACCACCCGCACCAGACGGCTCTTGCCGATGCCCGGTAAACCCGCCACGCCGACCACCGCGCCTCGGCCGTCGAAGGCGCGTTCCAGCAGGCTCTCGATGGCGGCAGTTTCCCAGCGCCGGCCGACCAGATGCGACTCGGCACGTCCGAGCGGGCGCTGACCTTCCGATACGCTCAGCAGCGTTCTGGCCCGCACCGGCTGATCGGCACCTTTGATGTGGACCAGCTCAACATCCCCGAGTACCACGGTCCCCTCGACCAGCCGCGCAGTGGATTCGCTGAGCATCACTCCATTCGGCGGCGCCACCGACTCCATCCGTTGGGCCATCCCAACTTGTTCACCGATGGCGGTGTAACCCGCAGCGCCCGAGCCGATCTCGCCGGCAATCACCTGACCGGAGTTGATGCCGATCCGCAAACGCAGGTCGATCGTGTCACGTCGCTCGACTTCGTCCGCCAGCAGTGCGACCTCTCGTTGGATGCTCAACGCCGCCAGGCAGGCGCGTGCCGCGTGGTCCTCGAGCGCGACCGGCGCGCCGAAGACCGCCATAATGCCGTCGCCGGTGAACTTGTCCAGCGTTCCGCCGTAGCGCCGCACCACCGTCGCTGAACGCTCGACCAACTCGGTCATGATCTCGCGCAATCGCTCGGCACCCACCGATGCCGCGATGTCCATCGAATGCACGACGTCGGCGAATAGCACCGTCACCTGCTTGTATTCAGCTGGTTTCGAGGCTGCCGACACGGCAGTGCCGCACTCGCTGCAGAACTTCGCGGTCGCCTGAAGTTCTGCCTCGCATGCGATACACGCCGGCGTGGCCGTCATGCGCCAACAATAACGATCACCAGCGCCAAACGGCACTTTTTATCAACCGGGAGGCAGCAGCCAGGGTCGTGGACGGCGCCGACCATAGCCCTGGGTTCGGTTTTGCGGCGAGACGCGATCAGCGCCGCGTCAGCGGCGCGGTTTCCAGACCACCACGGCGGTGCTCTTGGGCACCACCGCGATGTCGCGTCGCTGGTTGCCCCGCAGCACCTCGAGCTCGGCGGCCATCTCCTTCAGCCGTGACTGCAGGGCGTCGACCTGGTTGGTCAACTCGATAATCCGTTTGATACCTGCCAGATTGACGCCTTCGTCCTGCGAAAGCCGCTGCACCTCGCGGAGCAGATCCACGTCATGCTGCGAATAACGGCGTCCGCCACCGGAACTGCGGTCAGGACTGACCAGCCCGAGCCGGTCGTAGGTCCGCAGCGTCTGCGCATGCATACCGGCCAGCTCGGCGGCCACCGAGATCAAAAACGTTCGGGCTTCGTCCTTCTTGGCCATCAGCGATTACCTGCCCATCCGGCCCGCGGGTCGAAACCACTGGACCGCTCGGCAACGGCGTAGGCCTCCAGCGCTTCTTTCGCGGCGCCTTCCAGGTTCGGCGGGACCGCGACTTTCACGGTGACCAGCAGGTCACCCTGACCGCCGGAGCGCTTGGGTACACCGCGGCCGCGTACCCGCAGGATCCGACCGTCGGTCGTCCCCTTGGGCACCCGGACACCGACCTTGCCATCCAGGGTCGGCACGGAAAGTGTTGTTCCCAGTGCTAATTCGCTGAAGCTGACTGGAACGGTGACGGTGAGATCGTCGCCGTCACGCGCGAACACCTTGTCCGGGCGCACGTGCACGGTGACGTATAGGTCACCCGACGGAGCGCCGCGCAATCCTGCTTCGCCCTGGCCGGCCAGCCGGATCCGCTGCCCGTCTTCCACGCCCGGGGGTATCCGGACGTTGATGGTGCGGGTGCGGGTCGTGACACCGGTGCCCTTGCATTCATCGCAGGGATGCTCGATGATCGACCCGCTACCGCGGCACTCGGTGCACGGCTCGGAGAAGCCGAAAGCCCCCTGGTTGCGGTTGATTACGCCCGCGCCGTTGCACGTCGGGCAGACCTTCGGGCTGGTGCCCGGCCTGGCTCCGCTGCCATGACAGTTGGTGCACGGCGCCGGGCTGGTCAGCCGCAGCGGCATCGCCACGCCCTTGGTGGCCTCCATGAAGTCGAGTTCGGTCTCGGTCTCCAGGTCGTTGCCGCGACGCGGCCGGCTGGGCCGGGTCTGTGCGCCGCGTCCGAACAATCCGCCGAACAGGTCCCCGATGTTGTTGCCGCCGCTGCGGCCGGCCGCGTCGAACAGGTCGTTGAGGTTGAACTCAGCGCCGTCTCCGCCCACACCGAAGCCGCCGGCGAAGTCGCCCCCGCCGCCGTTGAATCGCCGGCCGAATCCCCCGCCGGCGAAGAGCCGACGGGTTTCGTCGTACTCCTTGCGCTTGGCCTCATCGGACAAAACGCTGTATGCCTCGGAAACTGCCTTGAACCGTTCGGCCCCGTCCGGGTTCTTGTCCGGATGCAGGTCGGACGCCAACTTGCGGTACGCCGTCTTGATGTCTTTGGCGCTGGCGTCAGAGGAGACGCCCAGCTCTTTATAGAAGTCCTTTTCGACCCATTCACGTTGAGCCATAGCGCGTCACCTCCTTCGCCTTCCTCGAGTCCTGCCGTCGTTGTTACTCCGACGGTTCTGATTCTGCGTGCTGCTCACCCTCGTTCGCGTCGTTATCGCTTGGGTCGGCGGTCGGCGAGTTATCCGCGACGGTGTCGACCACGCCGACCAGCGCGTGCCGCAGCACCTGCTCGCCGAGCTTGTAGCCCTGTCGCATCACATTGCCGATCACCGGCTTGGAGCCTTCTGCGCCGTCGCCCTCGTGCTGCACGGCCTCGTGCAGCGCAGGGTCGAAGTCGTCGCCCTCGGCGCCGAAGGCCGTCAATCCGAGCCCGGTCAGTGCGCCGAACAGCTTGTCGGCGACCGACTTCAGCGGGCCCGAATCGAGGTCTCCGTGGCTGCGTGCCCGCTCAAGATCGTCCAGCACGCCCAGCAATTGGCTGACCACCGCGGCTTTCGCCCGCTCGGCGGTCGCCTCCTGGTCGCGCAGGGCCCGCTTGCGGTAATTGGCGTAGTCGGCCTGCACGCGCTGCAGATCAGCGGTCAGCTCGGCAACCTTCTCGTCAGAGGTAGAGACCTTGCCGGCCGGCGCTTCCGGGGCCGCCCCCGAAGGGGCGGCACCAGAAGCTACGTGACGTACCTCGCCGGTCTCAGGATCAATCCGCCGCTTGTCGGTGACGGTTACCTGCTCTTGCGGATTGCCTTCGGTCACTGGCCCTCCCGGTCATCGTCGACCACCTCCGCGTCGACAACATCATCGGCACCAGATCCGCCCGGACCGGGCTCGGCGCCACCGGCGGCCTGCTCGGCTTGGGTGGACTCGTAGATGGCCTGACCCAGAGCCTGCGACTCCTGGCCCAGCTTCTCCATCGCGGACTTGATGGCACCGATGTCGGTGCCGCCCAACGCCGTCTTGGCTTCGGCCACCGCGGCGTCCACCTTGTTCAGCGTGTCCTCGGGAACCTTCGAACCGCCTTCGGCTTCGCGTTGCTCTTTGACGAACTTCTCGGTCTGGTAGACCAGCGTCTCCGCCTGGTTGCGGACGTCGGCTTCCTCGCGGCGCTTACGGTCCTCGTCGGCGTGCGCCTCGGCGTCCTTGATCATCCGGTCGATCTCCTCCTTGGACAGGCCGGAGCCTTCCTGGATTTTGATCGTGTTCTCCTTGCCGGTGCCCTTGTCCTTGGCCGTGACGTGCACGATGCCGTTGGCGTCGATGTCGAAGGTGACCTCGATCTGC
>Ga0209113_1000061_pt1 | contig 22790 bp, 23 predicted proteins | sample TexAe_RefH0_O1_FD_187951 | JGI IMG/M metagenome (GOLD analysis project Ga0209113, IMG submission 187951) | Forest soil microbial communities from Davy Crockett National Forest, Groveton, Texas, USA - Texas A ecozone_RefH0_O1 (SPAdes) (version 2) | ecosystem: Environmental > Terrestrial > Soil >... | reverse complement strand
ATGGACAACCGCATCATGACGATCTTCGGTGGCACCACCGAGATCATGAAGGACATCATCGGACGCGATCTCGGGCTGTGATCCCGCTGTGGTGAACGGCATCTCGGTCGAGCACGACGACGCAGTCCTGCGGATCCGGCTGGATCGGCCGGAGAAACTGAACGCCGTCGACACACCAATGCTCGAGGAGCTGTCGGCGCGGCTCGGTGACGCCGAGGCGGACGAGTCAGTCCGTGCCGTGTTGCTCGCCGGTGCCGGGCGAGCGTTCTGTTCCGGCGGAGACCTCACCGGCGGTGACACGGCAGGCGCAGCTGATGCCGCCAACCGAGTGGTCCGGGCGATCACCGCACTACCCAAACCGGTCGTCGCAGGGGTACATGGTGCGGCGGTCGGATTCGGCTGTGCGCTGGCGCTTTCCTGCGATCTGGTGGTGGCCGCGCCATCCGCGTACTTTCAGTTGGCCTTCAGTCGGGTGGGGCTGATGCCGGACGGCGGCACGTCCGCGCTGCTCCCCGGGCTGATTGGGCGAGCGCGCACGAAGCGCATGGCGATGGCGGCTGAAAAAGTGTCCGCAGCAACGGCGTTCGACTGGGGGATGATCGCGTACCTCACTGGCGAGAACGATTATCGGTCTGTGCTGGCCGACGTGCTGCGGTCGGCCTCCGGCGGTCCGACATTAGCGTTCGCCTGGACCAAGCGCGCGCTGGCCGCCGCGACCCTGACCGAGCTCGAGCCGGTACAAGCGCTCGAGGCCGAGGGGCAGTTGGCTTTGGTCGAGACCGCTGACTTCAGGGAAGGTGCGCGCGCCTTTCAGGAACGGCGCACCCCGAATTTCCGTGGCCACTGAACAAAGGAGAGTCGACATGACAGCCAAGAAGGTACGAGTAGACGGCCTGGACATCGAATACACCGACACCGGGCAGGGACCCACCGTCCTGTTCGTGCACGGCGTCTACGTAACCGGCGCGTTGTGGAACGACGTCGTGGCCGAACTCGGTGATGGGTTTCGCTGCATCGCGCCGACCTGGCCGCTGGGCGCGCACGGCACACCCACCGACGGCGCCGATCTTGGCGCCGAGGCGGCCGCTCGGCGCATCGTCCATTTCATGGAGGCCCTCGACCTGACCGACGTCACGGTGGTGGCCAATGACACCGGCGGCGGCCTGGTGCTGGCGTCACTGGGCGATCCAGGTCTGGACACCTCACGCATTGCCCGCCTCGTGCTCACCAATTGCGATAGCTACGAACACTTTCCACCTGGCTCCTTCTCTCAGATCGTTAAGCTGTGCCGTTTCAGCTCCAAGGTGGGTGGAGGAATTGTGCGCCTGTTGGCCACCGGACCAGGACAGAGCTTCTTCCTCAAGGCGGTGTCCAAGCACCCCCCGACCCCGGAACGGCGACGCGAGATCTTCGGTGCGTTCGCCACTAGCGGAGCGGCCCGCCGCGACGCGGTCACGGTGACCGCCTCATTGGATCCGGCTCTCACATTGCGCGCCGCGCCGGCGATCGAGGCGTTCGACAGACCTGTCACTTTGACGTGGGGCACCGAGGATCGGCTGTTCCCCCTCGACCACGCCCGCCGGCTGCACGACGCATTCCCGCATGCCACGTTGATCGAGACCCCCGGCAGCTCCACCTTCGTCATGATCGATGCACCCGGAAAGCTCGCCGAAGCGATCCGCAACGGTTGAAGCCCTGAATTATCCGAGCCTGGTTATCAGTTGCTGATGGCTGGCGCCGCTCGCGAGAACGTTGTATCGGTGAGTTGGGCGACGAGGAAGGTGGCGATATCGGCACGCGACATCGCGGACCCCACCTTGGCGTGGCCGAGAAAGCCCGCGCGGACAGTACCTTTCGGCTTCCCGCCGGTGGGTCGGGTGATGCGCGCGATGGTCCAGTCGAGATCGGACTGGGTGACCGCTGTTGTCATGCCGACCAATTCGTGCAGCGCATTGGGAAACAGCAGTCCGGCAATGACCGGCAGGATCGTGGCTTTCAGGGTTGGGCTGTCGCGCTCATCGGGCACAGATGGCGTCGCCAGCCCGATGTAGCGTCCGACGTGTTCGCTCTGCATGGCGGCGACGATGTTCTTGGTGCCGTCGGCCACCGGAGTGCCCTTGGAACCGCATCGCAGCAGCGGACCGAGCGCACTGATCACCGCATCCGAGCCGCGGACCGCCTGCTGGATCCGCGCCTCGTCGGACAGCTCACCGGAAATAGTCACCAGGCGTGGATCCTTATGGCCCAACTTGCCGGGATTGCGGACGTACGCGGTCACTCCGTGGCCGCCGATCAGCAGGTCGTCGACGACTAGCCGACCGATCTGTCCGGTCGCGCCGAAGACGGTGACTTTCATGTCGGTCCCTTGGTCGAGCAAGTTGCCGGCTAAAGATTACGCGTTGATAGTAGACCTCGACGTTGCTTACCTAGTAACCTATGTTGGCACTGAGTCAGCGTGCCCGGCAGGACAGAGGTGAGCGATGCAGAAACCGATGACCGGCGTACGCGTGCTCGAAGTCGCGCAATTCACCTTCGTGCCTTCGGCCGGCGCGGTCCTCGCCGACTGGGGCGCCGACGTGATCAAGATCGAGAACCCGGTGACAGGTGACGCGCAGAGGGGACTCGTCACCGTCGCCGGTCGCTCCGCGACCACACCGGGAGTCTCGTTCTCGCCGACCGTCGAAGCCCCCAACCGGGGTAAGCGCAGTGTCGGACTGTCCCTGGCGTTGAAGCAAACCCGGCCGGTGTTCGAAGAACTCGTCCGGCGCAGCGACGTCTTCTTGACCAATGTGCTGCCTCAGGCGCGTGCGAAGCTACGGATCGACCTGGATGAGGTACGGCGTATCAATCCGTCGATCATCTACGTCGCGGGCAGCGGTTTCGGGAGCGAAGGGCCCGATCGTGAGACAGGCGCACACGACGCGACCGCGTTCTGGGCGCGCGCCGGCAACGCCGATGGAGTCACCCCAACGGAATCCGAAGTGCCAACCGGGATGCCGGCCGGCGCGTTCGGCGACAACATGGGTGGCATCACCATCGCTGGGGCGGTGGCCGCCGCCCTTTACGGCCGGCAAGCGACGGGGCAGACGTCCGTCATCGACGTGTCACTGCTGGCGGTCGGGGCATGGGCCAACCAATCCAGCGTCAACCTCGCCATGCTTTACGGCTGTCCGCTGCCGAAGATCGACCAGCGGACGCAAGCCCCGGGCAATCCGCTCACCGGCGCCTACCGGTGCTCGGACGGCCGCTTCATTCAACTCTCGATGCTTCAGCCCACGAGGTACTGGAGTTCGGTCTGCCGGCTTTTCGGACTCGACGCAGCTGCCGAGGACAAGCGATTCGACTCGCTCGAGTCGTTGGCGGCCAACGCCGATGAGGCCACCGCGTTGCTCGCCGACGCCATCGGATCGCGAACCTTCGACGACTGCACCCGGCTGCTGAGTCTGCTGCGAGGCCAGTGGTCTCCGGTGCAGGATGCCTGGGAGGTTGCCCACGACGAGTCGCTGATCGCCAACGGGCGCATCGCCGACGTCAGGGATGCCCAGGGCAATCAGCGACGGCTGGTGGCGAACCCGGTGAAGTTCGACGAAGCCGCCGCCCACCTTATGCGTGCGCCGCTGTTCGCCGAACATACCGACGAAGTGCTGCGGGAGCTCGGCATTAACGACCACGACCTGATCGAACTGAAGATCGAGGGCGCCATCACCTGAGCGCGATCAGCTCACCACTATTGACGGTGGTGGCGTGAATCCCGGGTTCGCCAACGCCGTCGCCATACCGCTGCCGATCGGTCCGGTCTCGTCGAACAGCGTCGCCACCCCGGTGGCGACCCCCGCGTGGCTATAGTGCGTCACCGAGGCTAATCCGATGTAGACGCCTTCCGGCAGGCGACTGAGCGTGACTGTGTAGTCGGCGTTGATGAACTGCAATCCTTCAGTACCCCAATGGGTTAACGAACTCGTGACGTCCGCAGCCATCACGGCGCGAGTGAAAGGCGACAGTGGCTCGTCGTCGACGAGCAGCTTGGTCTCCCGTATCCAGGCGAATTTCTGGCCGTGGTGTTGCCATTCGGTGATGCCGACACCTGGACTGCCCGCGACCGGGTCCCGGCCGTATGACTGCAACACCATCGGGACATCACCGGCCAACATCACCGGATCTGCTGGGATTGCGGGCATGGTGACGGGTGAGGTCCACACCGTGTCCACGGTGGTGTGCTCGCTGCGGCGAAGAAACAATGCGCTGGCCCGGGCCACGATCACGTCGTTCTGAGTCATGACCGCATCCACCAGTCGAAGTCGACGGCCGTCACGCACCACCGAGGAGTGCATCTGCAACGGCTTCAGTGCCACCGGCCTGAGCAGGTCCACCGTCAGTCGGGCGGGCTGAAGGTCGACGTCGTCGACTTCTAGCTCGACAGCTCGGCCCAGCAATCCGCCGACATAGTTGCCGCTGATCGACGGACCCCACGGCCCCCTCGCCAGACGGGTTGGGACATAGCCTGTTCCGTCGGTGACGAAAAAGCATGTCGGCGCCGCGTCGGATGAATTCTTCGGTGAATCTGTCATCGGACGCTCTGTCGCAGTCGGCAGCGCTGTAGAAGTATTTCTGCCAACTGCACCGGGTGGCTGAACATCACGTCGTGACAGGCATCGACTGAGATCACCTCGTGCACGCCGCCGAGGGCGGCGATGCTGGCACGCTGGGACTTTTGCGACAAGGCTCGGTCGCGGGTGGTCAGCACCCAGCTACGCGGCACGTCGTCGGGAAACCCGCTGCGATCCACCGGTTCTGCGGGAATCCGCGCCGCTTCGGTATACAACCGCGACATCGCGAGCCGACGCTGTTGCTTCGTCATACCGTTGCAGAACGCGTACTGCGCGGCCACGCTGGGAATCTTGAATGGCCTGCCGCCTCGAGCGGCGAACCGCGCGAAGGCCGCCAGTGGACCGCCCAAGGTGTCGACGATCGCCTGACCCTGACGGGGAACGAACGCCGTAACGAGAACCATCTCGCGTACCCGTGCTGAGCCGAGTTTGGTGACGACGCCGGGGACCGTCACCCCGGCCATCGAGTGGCCCACGATCACGATGTCACCGAGACCCGCGTCCTCGATGTCGGCGACGACGGAATCCACCCATTCGTCGATGGTGGCGGTCGCCAAGTCTCCAGGCGTGCGGCCGCGGCCCGGTAAGTCCACGGCCAGAGTGCGCAATTCCGGCTCCGCACAATGCAATTCGGCGACAACGAGGTCCCAGCAGTCGGCGGCGTGCTCGCCGCCGTGAACCAGCACGAGGTCGGGCAGAGTCATGTTTGGCCTCTCATCGGTCGATCAACTGTGAGGTCAGCATGTCGATGTCGGTGCGGAAGTCGGTGAAGCTCCTGCTGGCCGGCTCGATAGTGATCCACGTGACGCCCGCCTCGGCGTAGGCGTCGAGCCGTGGTTGCACTGCAGCGCAGAATTTCTCACAGGCGCCGCTGGCGAGCAGGTCGGCTTCGAAGGGAACGAAGGCGATGTCGGCAGCGCCGCGACCCGTCTCCGCCCGTTGTTTGTTCACCTTTGAGATCCACTTGGCAAGCGTGTCGATGTCTTCGAGTGGGCGGGCGCGGGTGATCGCGGCCATTTCGCCCGATGCCGCCATCGGCATCCAGCCGTCGGCGACCTCGACGGCACGACGCTGGGCGGCTGCACCGTTGCCGCCGATCCAGATCGGCGGACCGCCTGTCGTCAGCGGCGGTGGCAGCGCGACGTGGCCTTCGATCCCGAATTCCGGCCCGTCGTGGTCGATGCCCGCCCAGGTCGCTTTCCACGCGGCGATTGCCTCGTCGAGCAGCGCGCCACGCCGGTCGAAATCGGCGCCCAGCGCTTCGAACTCGGCCTTCAGATAGCCGGCCCCGGTGCCCAGTGTGAAACGACCGCCGGAGAGCAGATCGAAGCTCGCGGCGGCCTTCGCCGTCAGGTAGGGGCTGCGATAACCCGACACCAGGATGTAGGTCATCAATCGGATGCGGGTAGTGGCGGCCGCCGCGAAGCTCAGCGACACGAATGGATCGAAAGCGTGGTGGCCGCCACGGGCCAACCACCCCCGGTCGGGATAGGGGTGTTCGGACATCGAAAAGCCATCGAAGCCGGCCTCTTCCACCAACCGCGCGACGTCGCCGATGCCTGCGCCCTCACACCAGCGGTTCCAGTGCTTGACGGCACGCATCGGGAACATCAGGTTGTAGTGCATCATCGCACCAGCGATCGAGCGATGATCTCTCGCTGCACTTCCGTGGCGCCTTCACCGAGTCGCTTGACCCGCAGGTCACGAAACCATCTCTCGAGCGGCAATTCGGTGGAGATTCCCAGTGCGCCGTGAATCTGGATGCAGCGGTCCAGAACTCGGTAGGCGGCCTCGGTGGCGAACATCTTGGCCACCGAGGCGTCTACCCGCACGTCACGTCCAAGGTCGGCGTTCCAGGCGGCTTGGTATATCAGCAGCCGTGCGGCCCGCAGGTCCACCTCACTGTCCGCCAGCATCCACTTGATGCCCTGCTTATCGGCTAGCCTGCCCCCGAAGACGTCTCGGTCCTTGGCCCATTGGCAAGTCATGTCCAGCGCGCTCTGCGCGATGCCGATCGGCCCGGCCCCGTAAACGATACGGCCGTGTACCAGGAACTCGGTAGCGAGCGAAAAGCCCTGTCCCTCAGCGCCGATCAGTTGCTCGGTCGGGAGCCGAACATTGTCGAAGTTCAGTTCGTAAGGTGCGAAGGACGCCATGACAGGGATGCGGCTGAACGTGACGCCTGGGGTGTCCTTTTCGAGAATGAATGCCGAGATACCCTCTCGACCTTCGCCAGTGCGGGCGTACACCACCCCCCAATCAGCACGCGGGGCGTGCGAAATCCACATCTTGGAGCCGTTGAGTACATAGCAGCCGCCCTCACGCGTCGCCTTGAGCTTGATCGCCCGCGCCGGGTCAGATCCGCCGGAGGCCTCGGTGATCGCGGTGTACGCCTTGGACATCACACCGTCGATGACGGGTCTGGCGTACTTCTCGAACTGTTCGGGTGATGCCTTGAACATGATGTTGGGCGGGTTGCCGCCGAAGGCACCGAGGGCCGGGAAAAATGCTCCCATCCGGCATTTCGCGGCTTCTTCGGCGACCACGACTTGGCCGAGCACGCTGAGCCCGGCGCCGCCGTACTCTTCGGGCGTCTGCAGTGACCACAGCCCGAGCTTCCTGGCTTTCGCCTGCAACTCGACGAGCTGTTCGCGGGGTAGCCCAACCGTGTCGTGGTCCAGCTTCTCCTCGAGCGGATGGACCTGCGCATCCATGAACCGCCGCACCGTGTCGCGCAGCATCACCAATTCTTGCGGCAGCTGCCATGCGCCAGAAGGCTCTTCGGCCATCAGACCCGCGCCGCTGCTGCCGCCCGCAGGTCGCGCGCGCTCTGCAGCTGCGGCTCGTGGTTGGCCTCGTACTGCTCGATCCATTCGTGCGGCAATTTGCCCCACGCCTCGCCGATCCGCAGCCGTTGCTCGGAGCTGAACACCTCCGCGGCGACGACGTCCCCGACAAAGATGGTGTTCTCGTCGTTGTCCAACGACCCTGTGATGCGGCACTCGACGTAGCTGTGTGCGTCGAGCAGGATCGGCGCGCCGGTTACACCCGGCTTGGTGCGCAGCGTCGACATCTTGTCGCCATCGCGGCCTGAACTGCCGCCAAGAGTCATCAGGATCTCCATCGACTTGTCGATCTCGTCCGGGCCGGCCGACAGCATGTGCATCACGAAGATGCCGGAGTTGACCAGCATGTCGTGCGACCTGTTGTACTTGGTCAGGCTGACAGTCGCGCGGGGCAGTTCCGGCACGATGCTGGCCGAGCCCGCAGACAGCGATATCAACCCATTGCCGAAACCGCCGTCAATCGTGGTGACTGCCACCGGAAATGGCCGGAGACCGGCCAGCACCTTGTCGGCGGCCGTAAGGTCGAGCGTCATCTGCAATCCCCTGTCGATCGAATTGAAGTCAGCCGAGCGTGAACGGGTCGCGGGTGTCCCCAGAGAGCTCCACCCACACCGCCTTGGTCTCGGTGAAGTCTTTGACGGCGTCAATACCGTTTTCCCGCCCGATACCGCTGAAGCCGGTGCCGCCGAACGGAACATGAGGCGCGACAACGCGGTACGCGTTGACCCAGACGGTGCCGGCCCGCAGCTTGGCGGCCACCCGGTGCGCACGGTGGACGTCCTTGGTCCACACCGCCGCGGCCAATCCGAACTCCGTGCCGTTGGCCGCGGCGACGGCCTCGTCCTCGTCGGAGAAGGTCATCACCGCCAGTACCGGCCCGAAGATCTCCTCGGCGACCGCACGCATCGAGGAGTCGACACCGGTCAGCACCGTCGGCTTGACGAAGTAGCCACCGAGATCAGCGGCCGGCTCGCCACCGTAGGCGATCGTCGCACCCTGCTCGCGCGCAGAAGCGAAGTGCGACAGCACCTTCTCGTACTGCGGCTGATTGGACACCGGGCCCATCTCGGTCGTCGGGTCCTTCGGATCACCCAGCTTGATGGTCGCCGCCCTCGCGATGATCTTGTCCACCAGCGCGTCGGCGACGCTGCGGTCTACCAGGAGGCGTGAGCCCGCCAGACATGTCTGGCCGGTGGCGGCGAAGACGCCGGCGATCACCCCGTTGGCCGCGGCGTCGAGATCGGCATCGGCGAACACCACCTGCGCCGACTTGCCGCCGAGCTCCAGCGAGAATCGAGTCATGTTGTCGATCGCGGCCTTGCCCACCTGAATGCCGGTGGTCGTCGAGCCGGTGAACGCGATCTTGTCGACACCGGGGTGCGACGCCAGCGCGGCACCCGTCTCCGGACCCCAACCGGTGACCACGTTGATGACGCCCGGTGGAAAACCGGCCTCGGCGAACAGCTTTGCGAACGCGAGCGTCGATGTCGGGGTGTGGTCGCTGGGCTTGACGACGAAGGTGCAACCCGCGGCCAGTCCGGCGGCCAACTTCCAGGTCAACAGCAGCAGCGGTGAGTTCCAGGGTGTGATGGCGCCGACCACGCCGACGGGTTCGTGGCGGGTATAGACGAAGTAGTTGGGCTTATCCACCGGTATGACGTCGCCCTGCAGCTTGTCTGCCAGCCCGCCATAGTAGAAGTAGTAGTCCGGCAGCGACCGCATCTGGCCGACCATTTCACGAAGCAGCTTGCCGCCGTCACGCACCTCGAGTTCGGCGAGCTGCTCGGCCTCACGCGCGATGATCTCGCCGAGACGAAGGAGCAGCTTGCCGCGGGCGGTTGCTGTCAGCGCACCCCACGGTCCATTCAGCGCAGCCCGGGCCGCGGCGACGGCGCGGTCCACGTCGGCGGCCCCACCGTCGGGTACCCGCGCCCAGGGTCTGCCAGTGAAGGGGTCAACGCTGTCGTAGGTCGCTCCCGTTGCGGCGGAGGACGATTCGCCCCCGATGAGCAGGTCGAACTGGACCAGCTGCTCGATCGCTGTGTCGGTCATCGCCCCCTCCTCACCGTGTTCGGGGTTTCTTCTTGTTGTTCAACGAGTCCGGGGTGGCGCCGGCGTTGCCGAGGTCGGTGTAGAACTTGCCTTGCCGGGCAGCCACACTCGGGGTCAGATCGCGGGCCTCCCACATCGCGCGCACGGTGCCCTGGACACCATTAGGTCGGCGCGCGGCGATTTCCGCGGCCAATTCGAAAGCGCGGGCGCGTAGTTGATCGTCGGGGACCACCTCGGTCACGAGCCCGATGCGCAGGGCGGTCTGCGCGGACATCCGCTCCTCACTGCCCAGCAACGCCCACCGCATCACCTCGCCGTAGGGCACGCCGAGGGCCAGCATGCCCATCGGCTCCAACGCCGAGACAATGCCCGCGTTGGCATGAGGGTCGAAGAACGTAGCCGTCTCGCTGCAGATCGAGAAGTCGCACTCATTAACGAAGTACATGGCTCCGCCGGCCACGATGCCATGCAGAGCCGCGATCACCGGCTTCCATACCCTGTGCGCCTTCGGCCCCAGTAATTCGCCGGGATCTTCCTGGTCGAAGATCGGTCGGTGCTTCCACCAGGTGCCTTCGGTGACGTCGATGCCGGTGCAGAAGGCACGTTCGCCGTTGGCGCACAGCACCGCGACATGGATGTCCTCGTCATCACGGACTCGGGCCCAGACTATGGCGAGTTCGGCGGCCATCCGTTCGGTGAAGCTGTTCAGCCTCTCGGGCCGGTTGAGCGCAACGGTGGCTACGTGGTCAGTCACCTGGAATTCAATAGTGGCAAGGTCGGTCTGCTCGATCACCGTCGCTCCTCGGTCGATCCGGTAGGTACCGGCATCTTCGCACCCGGCTCGCTGACATGGCTAACCTGGTTAGCGATCTCGCGCTTGAGGATCTTGCCCGCGGGGCCCAACGGGAACTCGCGCCAGAACACGAACCGGCGTGGCTGCTTATATCCGGCCAATTCAGCGCGGCACAGCGCAGCCAGTTCGGCGGTCAGTGCGTCCTGATCGCTGACGTGAGCTTTGGGAATCACCGCGGCGACCGGCGTCTCACCCCACTCAGGATCGGGCACCCCAACCACTGCCACCATGTCCACGTCGTGGTGCTGGGCGAGTACCCGCTCGATCTCCGCCGGGTAGACATTGAAGCCGCCGGAGATGATCAGATCGGTTTTGCGTCCGGTGATGTGGAGGTAGCCCTCGTCGTCGAGGTAGCCCAAGTCACCGCTGCGCAATCCGTCGGGCCGGAACGTCTCTGTGGTCTGCTCGGGCCGGTTCCAGTAGCCAATCGCGTTGGCCGGGCTGGTGATCACGATTTCGCCGACATCGCCGGGCGGGGCGTCGTTGCCGTCGATGTCGACGACGCGGATCACGCACATCGGCGTTTCCTGCCCGCACGAGGTCGCGATCGAGGTTCTGCCGGCGACGATGTCGCGATGATCCTCCGGGGTGAGAATCGTCGCCTGTCCGCCGCATTCGGTGAGCCCGTAGCGCTGTTGCAGGTCGCAGCCGAGCAGGTCCATCGCCTTGCGCGCCAAGCCCGGCGGCACGGGGGCCGAACCATAGGAGATGCGCCGCAGGCTCGACATGTCCCGCGGGGGGCCGTCTTCGAGGATCGCCAGCGTCCGGTGCAGCATCGTCGGGATGAATGTCGTGAAAGTGATGGCGCTGCGCTCGATCTCGTCGATCACCGCCTGCGGGTCAAATTTTTGATGGATCACCATGGTCTGCCCGAGATACAGCCACGACACCGTGCGGACCATGCCGCCCGCAGTAAAGAACGGCGTCGTCGCGAGCATGACGTCGGAGCGGTTGGCCTCGGTCACCAGGTTCGTGTCGGCCGCTTGGTACAGCAGGGCGCGGTGCGTGTGCATCACACCCTTGGCTCGACCGGTGGTGCCGCTGGTGTACAGGATGAACGCGACATCGTCCGGCGTGACGTCGCGGCGCCCGGCGCCGGGTTGCGCTTGCGCCAGCGCCGTGTCGTAGTCGGTGACCAACTCGCTGGTGCCATGCGATGAGCTGGCGCCTACTCCCAATACCAGCCCCAGTTCGGTCAATTCACCCAGGAACTTCTCCAGGTGGTCGGCGTGGATGATCACTGCCCGTGCGCCGGAGTCGTCGCGCACGTGGGCGACCTCGTCGGGGGCCAACCGGATGTTCACTGGCACCGCCACCAGCCCGGCCTTGGCCAGACCGAACGAGATCTCCGGCCATTCAAGGCAATTGCGGGCGATCACCATCACCCGGTCGCCCGGTACCAGCCCCCTGCCGATCAGAAAGCCGGCGAGCCGACGGGCGCGCTCGTCGACCTGAGACCAGGTCAGCGCCCGATCGTGGTCGACGAGCGCACGCTTGTCGGGGTAGCGGCGGGCGTTATTGGTGGCGATGTCACCGATGAGCATCAGATCAGCAGGCCCTTCATATCAGGAATGCCAGTGTTTCGACCGGTCCGCCCGCATCGATCAGGTGCACGATCTTGCGTATCAGCCGCGGGCCTTCCGGCGACAAGCGGATGGTGTGAATAACGCGACCGGCCCAGAAGCGTTGTCGTAAACGGTATTCGAACAACGCGAAGTTGGATTCCACTGTCACGGTGCCGGCGCCGGCGTCCACCACCTCGCTGTTGGAGACCACCCGACGCATCACCGACGGTGGTGTCTGCGAGTGCCGGTTACCGGTGTTGAGCTGAGCCACCCGGCTTTTGATTCGTCGCCGGTTGTCGTTGATGTAGGCCAGCGTGGTGCGTGGGTCGTCGTCGGGATGCATCGGGACGCGATACTCGACCGCGTCGTCGTCATCGGCCCACAGCGCCTCCCACTCCGAGTAGCGGCCCTCGTCGGCCAGCCGCGCCTCCAGATACAGAAACGACAGGATCTCGGGGTCCGGCAGTGGACGCAGCGCTGGACGGGCCTGGGTTTCGGAATTAACGGTCATGCTCCGGTCCTACCGCCGACGACCGAGGCCCAGTGCGAGTAGAAGCCGCGCTGCGGAGTTTCGGCACTCTTGTCCCGGTTGATGATTCCCGTGGAATCGTCGATGTCGCTTTCTACGCCGCGGGCCAGCATCAGCCATTCGGGCAGCTCGGCGGCGAGCCCGGCCTGGTTGCGCATGCCGATCTCGCCGTCGTCGGCGATCAGGAATCCCGCCGGGCCCATCGCACCCTCGGAACGGCGCAGCGTGCGCTCGTTCAGCGCATCCTGACCGGGTATCAGGACCGCGGTGGTGTAGGCGATGGTGCGGTCGGGGGCCTGCGGCTCGACGAACATGACGTTCATCTCGGCCAGGAAAAGGTTGGGCCAGATCAAGGTGTGTGGTGGGCCCACCACCAGTGCGTCGTGGGCCTGCTCGGGGCCGTACGCACCCTCGAGTGCCTCGACGTAGTCGGCGAGCTTGGCCCGCGGAATGCGGCCGTACCAGACGAATTCCTCATCGAGCTTGCGGTATTCGTCGCTGTAGTCGATCTCGGAATGGCCGTTCCCGATGTCGCGGACCAGCACGTCGACCTTGGTCGGGACGTGCGACACCTTGGCGGGCTTGATCGCGTCGTACACCGAGGCATGCGTGAACAGTGCGTGGTAGCCGTCGACGTTGTTCTCCACCACCATCTTCCAGTTGGCGTGGTGCAGGTGCTTCATCCAGTTGGCCCGCAGGTCGATCTTGCGGGTGGGGGACAGGTTGAGCAGGCGGTCGATGGCGCGCGTTGCCTTGCCGAGATGCTCGGGCAGCGAGATGCCCTCGGGCGCCAGTGACGCGAAGACGAATCCGCCGTAGCTGTCCACCCGGGGCGCCTGGGCAAGGCCCAGCTCGGAGCGGACCTGGTTGAACGCCTCGCCATAACCTTCGCGCATCGGAACACCCTGCAACGCACCGGTATTGCTGAACGTCCAGCCGTGATACGGGCACCGGAAGGAGTTGGCGTTGCCCTTCTCGGCGTTGCACAGCTTATTGGCCCGGTGGGTGCAGCGGTTGAGCGCCACCCGGATCACGCCGTCCTTGCCGCGCGCCACGACGACCGGGTCATGCCCGATCATCCGGGTCAGGTAGTCACCCGGCTCGCTGACCTCGCTCTCGTGCGCGACGTAGACCCATCCGGTCTTGAAGATGCTGTCCATTTCGCGGCGGAAGATCTCGGCGGATGTGTACACGGTTCCGTGCACGCGGTCGCTGCGTATGACGGTCCCGACGTCGAAGGTGTCTGTCGCAGGCGCGGATTCAAGCGTCGTCACTGGTCCTCCAGGATGTCGATGGCGGGGATGGCGACGTCGCCGAGGCGGCGGAAACCGATGCGCACCCCCGTGCCGATCGGCGGCGCGGTGTTGGCGGGTTGCACGGTGGTCATCACCATCCGGTGCCCGCTCGACAGTTCGACGTCGATGATGGGGTAGGGCGTCATGCCGTGCACCAGGCCGGGCTCGCGCCGGTGCATGAGCGTCGCAGTGTGTACGGTCCCGCGTGGATCGACTGTGCGCCAGTCGCGTTCGCGGTGCCCGCAGCCGTCGCAGACCTCTTGGTCGAGTTCGAGTGGCAGTGCGCACGCCGCGCAGAACGGCATCGCGAGCTCGTTGCGTGCGGCCGCCTGGTACAGCGGTGCCAGCAGGTCGTCATCGGCGGGGGGTGCCAGCGCGCTGTCCAGCAGCCAGTCCTCGACCGCGGTGGCGGTCATGCCGCGCGCTCCAGGACCAACGCCGCGTGGTGGTCCATCCGGCCGCCGATGCCACCGACCAGTGCGACCGTGGCCCCGGGAACCTGACGTTGTCCGCCGGCGTCGCGCAGTTGAATCATCGCCTCCGCCAACGGCGTCATGCCCTGCAGGTAGAAACCGGACAGTTGGCCACCGCCGGTATTCGTCGGTAGCGTGCCGGCCGGTCCGGTGTGGCCGTCGCGGACGAAAGCGCCCACGGGCACGTCACCGGTGAGCCGGTATTCGTCGAGCAGCGCAAGGGTGACGATCGAGAACGGGTCGTACAGTTCGGCGACGTGCAGGTCTGCTCGGACCATGCCGGCCTGGTCGAGCGCGTCCTGCACCGCGCGGCCACCGCCGCCGAACCATGACTCGGCTCCGCAGCGACGGCGCCGCACCGGATGCTCGCGCCCGGTCCCGCGGACCCGCAACCGGGTTTCGCCGATCGAGGCCCGCCCGGTGAGCACGACGGCGACCGCCCCGTTCACCGGCCGTGCGCAGTCCAGCAGCCGAAGCGGTTCGGCGACCATCGGGGAAGCGTCATAGTCGGTGTCATCGAGCGGCTCGCGATTGACCGCGTCGGGATTACCGCGGGCCCAACGCCTCGCCGTGGTGGCCACCGAGCGTAGTGCGTCGGCACTCGTGCCGGTCACATGCAGCCAGCGCTGGGTCAGCAGCGCATACGTCGGCACCGAGCCCAGCAGCCCCGAGGCCCGCTCCAGCCCGCGCACTCCGTGGTTGCCGCCACTGTGGGCGTAGGTCGACCCTGCGCCACGGCCGGCCACGAGGGGTGCGTCGGCGAAGACGCACAGGATGGTCGACGCCTCACCGGTGACGATCGCGTGGCGCGCGCGCTGGATCATGGCGATGGTCGTCGCGCCTTTGATCTCGAGGTGCTCCAGCAGGCGCAGATCCGAGAAGCCGGCCGCAGCGGCGAATCCGACGCCCAGCCGGTCCGGCCGGACGCCCTGCGATGAGCCCACCAGGATGCCGTCGACGTCCGCACGCCCGAGTCCGGCATCGGACAGTGCGGCGGCGCTCGCCTTGACGGCCAACTCGAGCGGCGTCGCGCCCGGCCGCAGCGACATCGGAGTCATGCCCAGGCCGATCAGGTCGGCATCGGCGGCGCTCACGGCCGCTCCGTTGGCCGGCGTTCGCCGCGGTAATTGCCCACCCGCACCCACTCCTCGCGGTCTTCAGGGGTGGCCAAGGTGAAGCTGGCCAACTCCAACGGACACAAGAAGACCTGCTCGCCGCTTTCGAGGTCCTCGACGAGCAGGCGGGGGCCGTTGCCGTTGACGTCCAACGACAACCGCACGGCCGCGAACTCGTTGACCAGCTCGGCGAGGACGCGGCGTCCGGCCGGAGTGTTCACCTGCCCAGTATTACCGCATACAAGTGTCAGAATCAATGGAGGGAGATGCAATGCCCGCTCGCGTATCGCGCGTTGGCCGAGCGGTGTGAGCCGTTCTTCACATGGGAACATGAGGCTTGTGCGACGATGGGAAGCAGGCGAGGCGACGTCAGCACTAGATGACAGATGTGTCAGATACGGACAGGCGAGAAGGTGAGATGGGCCAAGTACAAGCACCGGCCGCGGCGGTCGACGTAAGCCGAGTCGATACGGAGAACTACCGCAGCATCTGGATGTATCTGAAGGAGCTCGAGTTCCGGCAGGGGTTCGTCGACATCGGCGTCAATGGCGTGCCCGTCCGAACCCGTTATGCCGAGGCGGGCGACCCGGACAAGCCGCACGCCATCCTGCTGCACGGCACCGGCGGGCACTGGGAGACGTTCGCACCCAACCTCGCTGCACTCTCGCAGCACTTTCACTGCGTGGCGATCGACATGGTCGGCAACGGGTTCTCTGACAAGCCGGACTACGACTACGAGATCGCGGTCTACGTCGAACACGTGCTGGGGGTGATGGACCACTTCGGCATGGCCTCGGCCAACTTCATCGCGATGTCACTGGGCGCATTCGTGGCGTCCGCGGTGTGCGTCGGCCACGCCGACCGGGTGGACAGGGTGATCCTGATGTCGCCGGCCGGTCGGGAGGCGTCGGCGACCAACATGGCGCGCATTCGAGCGGAACGAACCAAGGCGGTCAACGAGCCGACATGGGAATCGCTGCACGCCGTGTTCGCCCACCTGATCGCCGACGAGGCCAATCGCCTGCCCGACCTCATCGGTTTGCGCCAGGCTGTTTATCGACGCGAAGACACCCGCAACACCATCGACCGGCTGCTGATCCTGCAGGACGAGAAAGTGCGGCACCGCAACCTGATTCCCGACGACAAATGGCGCGGCATCGAGGCGCCAGTAATGATCGTGGCCTCGGGCAAGGACCACGGTGTTTACCAGGACACCGCGCGCACCATCGCAGACCTGATCCCGAACTCAGAGGTGTTCGAGATGGCCTCGGTGCGGCACTGGCCGCATTTCGAGGATCCCGAGGCGTTCAACGCCGCGGCGATCGAGTTCCTCACGCGATGAGCAGACCCGACGAGGTCGAGCTCTCCGACATCGCTCGGCGACTGTATACGGCCGAGCAGACCCGCACGCCGATCCGGCAATTGTCACTCGACTATCCCGACATGACCATCGAGGACGCCTACGCGGTGCAGCGGGCACTCGTCGCGCTGAAGGTTGCCGACGGGCGAGAAGTCAAGGGCCGCAAGATCGGTCTGACATCGAAGGTGATGCAGCGGGCGGTGTCGATCGACGAACCCGACTACGGGGCACTATTCGACGACATGTTCGTCGAGGATGGCGGGCGCGTCGCGGCGGGCCGGTTCATCAGGCCGCGCGTCGAGGTCGAGTTGGCGTTCGTGTTGGGCGAGGAGCTGTCCGGCCCCGGTGTCACGTTGTTCGACGTGTTGCGGGCCACCGAGTTCATCACTCCTGCGCTCGAGATCCTCGACGCCAGGGTGCAGATGTCGGACCCCGACACCGGGCATCTGCGCACCATCGTCGACACCATCGCCGACAACGCCGCGGACGCCGGTCTCGTCCTGGGCGGCCGGGTGTTCCGCCCATTGGACGTCGACCTGCGCTGGGTGGCGGCCCTGCTGCTGCGTAACGGCACGATCGAGGAGTCCGGGGTGGCCGCCGCGGTGCTCAACCATCCCGGCAATGGTGTGGCGTGGCTGGCTAATCGGCTTGCCCCGCACGGGGTTTCACTGAAACGCGGCGAGGTGATCCTGTCCGGATCGTTCACCAAACCGGTTTTCGCCGAGCCGGGGGACAGCTTTGTCGCCGACTACGGTCCGCTGGGCACGGTGTCGGTGACGTTCGATTCGGCGGCGTCGTGACGAACCGGTGGACGCAGCGCATCAGCGACGGCGACCCGCGGATCGGCATGTGGGTGGCCTCGGGCAGTGGCTACGTCACCGAGATCTGTGCGGGGTCCGGGATCGACTGGGTGCTCTTGGATCAGGAGCACGCACCCAACGATCTGCGCACCACCCTCGAACAGCTGCAGGTGCTCGCGGGCTACCCGGACGTCGACGTGCTGGTGCGTCCGCCGTCGGCCGATCCGGTGGTCATCAAGCAACTGCTCGACATCGGTGCGCAGAACATCATCGTTCCGATGATCGACGGTCCCGACGACGCGGCCGCGGCGGTCGCCGCCACGCGTTACCCACCCCTCGGCATCCGCGGGGTCGGTAGCGCGTTAGCCCGGGCGTCGCGTTGGAACCGGATTTCTGACTACCTTGTCACCGCCGATGCCACGGTGTCGTTGACGGTTCAGGTGGAGAGCGTGGCCGGTCTGGCTCTGCTCGGCGAGATCGCCGACGTCGACGGGGTGGACGCCGTCTTCATCGGTCCGGCTGACCTGGCAGCCTCGATGGGCAAACTCGGTCAGCCAGCGCATCCAGAAGTCGTGAGCGCCATAGAGGCTGCATTAGCGACCATCGTGAACCACGGTAAGCGCGCCGGTGTGAATGCGTTCAGCGAACCGTTGGCACGCCGCTACATGACGGCTGGCGCGAGCTTCGTGCTCGTGGGAGCGGACGTGGCATTGCTGGCCCGAGGTGCTGAAGAACTGGCCGCGAGGTATCGAGGCCGATGACTGACGCATTGTTTCTGACTATCGTGTCACCTAGAATTCCGGACCATGGACCTCGACTTCACGCCTGACCAGCTCGAGTTCCGCGACCAGGTCCGCACGTGGCTCGACGAGAACAAGCCGACCGAGCCACGGCCGCGTGACGACGCCGGGATCCGCGAATACGATCTCGCCTGGCAGCGCACTCAGGCCGAAGGCGGCTGGGCCGGTATCGCGTGGCCCACCGAGTACGGCGGCAAAGGGCTGACGCTGCTCCAGCAGTTGATCTGGTACGAGGAGTACGCCGCTCGGGGGTTCCCGGGCATCGACGCATGCTTCGTCGGTAACTCTCACGCCGGGCCGACCTTGATCACCAGAGCCACCGACGAACAGAAGTCGTTCCACTTGCCGAAAATTCTTGGCGGTGAGGTGATTTGGTGTCAGGGATTCTCTGAACCCGGTGCCGGATCTGATCTGGCGGCGTTACGCACCAAGGCGGTCATCGACGGCGAGCATCTCGTGGTGTCGGGACAGAAGCTGTGGACCAGCTTCGCCACGGTCGCCGACTACCAGGAATTACTGGTGCGCACCGACAACACCGGCAGCAAGCATAAGGGCATCACCTGGGTGATCTGCGACATGAGCATGCCTGGGATCGACGTCCGCCCGATCGAGACCATCGAGGGTGGCTCGGAATTCTGCGAAGTGTTCTACGACGACGTCCGGATACCGCTGAGCAATGTGGTGGGCGATGTCGGCGAAGGCTGGTCGGTCGCGATGGCCACCTTGTCCTTCGAGCGTGGCACCGCTTTCACCGCCAACCAGGTGCGTTTGGCGAAGATCATCGAGGACCTTATCGACTACGCCCGTGACCACGTCGGGCCGGACGGTCGCAGACCCGCCATCGCTGACGACGAGATTGCGCGACGACTGGCCCGGGCCCGCGCCTCGGTGGCATCGCTGCGGGCGCTCACTTACACCAACATCTGCGAGGCGATGAAGACCGAGACGCCCGGCCCGCGAGGTTCCATCGTCAAGTTGATGTACGCCGAATTGGCAAAGGAGATCGGCAAGTTGGCGATGGACATCATCGGTCCCGCCTCGGTCCGGTATTCGTCGCGCTGGGATGTCGAGGGCTGGGTCGGCTATTACTACTACAGCTTCTCCCAAGCGATCGGCGGCGGAACCTCAGAGGTTCAGCGCAACATCGTCGGCGAACGGGTGCTGGGACTGCCGCGATGAAAGGAGACGATCAACGTGGATCTGCTGCCCGGGACTGAGCAGCTCGAAATCATCACGGCAGCGGGGGAATTCCTGGCTGACCGGATGCCCGTCGAGCGGATCCGCGCCAGTCGGCACGCTGAAACGCAGGTCCCCGAAGCCCTTTGGAGAGAATGCGCCGAGTTGGGTCTGCTCACACTCGGACTCCCCGAGGAGTCCGGTGGATCAGGACGGCCCTTGGACGATGAGGCACTGCTGTTCGTCGAACTCGGCAAGCGCCTCGCGCCAGGGCCGTTTCTGGCCTGCACGTTGGGCGCCCGGGTAGCCGCGCGGTGCGGGGACGGGTCGCTGGCGCAGCGGATCGGCTCGGGGGCGTCCTTGGTGGCCCTCGCGGTACTGCGCGGTGACGGCGACGTGCGTCCGGTCAAAGGCACCTTCGACTTGTTCGAACCCGCGGGTGCGTCGCACGTCTTGCTGGTGGCCCGTAGTGGTGCCGCATTGGTCGACATCGATTCCTTCGGTCCGCTGGCACCGGTGATCGCAGCAGACCCGGGTACCCGGATATCGACGGCGACAGTCGAATCCGCCGAACCCGTGCACTGGCTGCCCGTCGAGGACGAATGGATATGGGGACGCGCCACGGTGCTCGCGGCGGGCTATCTCACCGGCTTGGCCGCGGCCGCGGCAGCGTCAGCGACCGAGCACGCCAAGACCCGCGAGCAGTTCGGCAAACCGATCGGCGTGCACCAGGCGATCAAGCACGCCTGCGTCAACATGGAGATCGCCGCCGAGGCGGCGCAGGCGCAAACCTTCTTCGCTGCGATCACGCTGGCGGATGGACGCGCCGACGCGCTGCTGCAGGTGCTGTCGGCAATCACGGTGGCCGGCTCGGCGGCCGTCGACAACGCCGCCGCAGGCATCCATGTATTCGGTGGCATGGGCTACACGTTCGAGAACGACATGCACCTGTATCTGAAGCGCGCGCACGTGTTTCGGCATTTGTTCGGTGAGCCCACCGACGTGCTGGCCGAGCTGCTGGCGCAGGACCGCGCCCAGTGAGCGGCACCGTCGCGATCGCCGGCGTCGCCCTGTCCGATGTCGGCCGCGTCGACGACAAGGGACCCTACGAGCTGATCGCGCAGGCCAGCCGCCGCGCCCTGGCTGACGCCGGTCTGGCGCCCGATGACGTCGACGGGCTGGCCACCACCGGTCAGGGCACACTGCCGCCGGTCGATGTCGGCGAGTATCTCGGGCTGCGGCCGCGCTGGATCGACTCCACCGCGGTCGGGGGAGCGTCCTGGGAGGTGATGGCCGCTCACGCGGTCGACGCGATCGCCGCCGGGCACGCCGACGTGGTGCTGCTGACCTACGGATCGACCGCGCGCTCCGATCTCCGAAAAGGATTGCGGGGGGCCAACATCAATTGGGGTGCACGCGGACCACTGCAGTGGGAGGCGCCGTATGGCCACACCCTGATCTCCAAGTATGCGATGGCTGCGCGGCGACACATGTTCACCTACGGCACCACCATCGAGCAGCTGGCCGAGGTCGCCGTGTCCGCACGGTTCAACGCGGCCGACAATCCCGAGGCGTACTACCGGGACCCGATCACGATCGACGATGTGCTCGGCGGACCGATGATCGCCGACCCATTCACCAAGCTGCACTGCTGTATTCGCAGTGACGGGGGGGCTGCGGCTGTTCTCGTCAGTGCGGAACGGGCGAAGGATCTGCGTAGTAAGCCGGTGTGGGTGCTGGGCTCGGGCGAGACCACCTCGCACATGCTGACTTCCCAGTGGGACGACCTCACCGTCGGCCCGGCTGCCGTGAGCGGCCCGCTGGCCTTCGCCCGCGCGGGTGTCTGGCCGTCCGACGTCGACGTCGCCGAAATCTACGATGCGTTCACCTACATGTTGCTGCTCACCCTCGAAGATCTGGGCTTCTGCCCGAAGGGGGAGGGCGGCGGATTCGTCGAGAAAGGTTCGTTGCGGTTGGGTGGCGAACTTCCCACCAACACCGACGGTGGCGGGCTGTCGGCGTGCCACCCGGGTCAGCGGGGCTTGTTCCTGCTGGTCGAGGCGGCCCGTCAGCTACGCGGTGAATGCGGACCGCGGCAGGTGCCCGACGCTCGGATCGCTTGCGTCAGCGGCACCGGCGGCTGGTTCTGCTCCAGCGGGACAATGATTCTCGGCGCGGAGGAGCCGTAGGTGGGCCACGCACCGCTGAGCTCCGAGGTTGTCGACACCCGGGCGATGTTGGAGACGGCCGCCGCCGTCCACGGGGACATCGAGGCCTACGTCGAGCCCGGAGCGCGGATCACGTTCGCGCAGTGGATCGGCCGGGCTCGTGGCGTGGCCACCCAGCTTGCCGACCTCGGCGTCGGCAAGGGAGACGTGGTGACGCTGTGGCTGCCTTCGGGCATCGACTACGCGACGTGTTATGCCGCCGCGGCGATGATCGGTGCGATCACCACCGGGCTCAACCCACGGCTTGGTCGTAGAGAGATCGAATCGATTCTGCAGCAGGCGGATCCCGCGTTGGTTGTCGCCGACGACCAGCTTGGTGCGCTGCCTGACACCGGGCATCGGCTGCTGTCAAGGGATGCGCTGTGTCGTGACGCGTCACGCTCGGCGCCACCGTCGGTGGAGCTGACCCGCCGGGACCTGGTTGCGTTGATCTTCACCAGCGGCACGACGGGTACGCCGAAGGGCGCGGCCTTCGATGCCGACCGACTGGCTGCGGGCGCGGCAGCATCAGGCGTGATGAGTGCGCCCTACGACAGGCGCCTGACGTCGACGCCGTTTTCGCACGCCGGCTACATGTTCAAGCTCTGGGATCAGCTGGTGTGGGGCAGCACGCTGGTGGTGCCACCGACACCGTGGTCGGCGCAGGGCATGTTCGACGTCCTCCTCGACGAGCGGGTCACCGTGGCAGGCGCGGTGCCGACCCAGTGGGCCAAGCTGCTCGACGTCGATGGAGTGAGCCCGCAGGCGTTGCCGCACTTGCGGATCGGGGTCGTTGCCACCGCTCCGGCATCGCCCGAACTGGTACGGCGGGTCGCCGAGGGCATCGGGGTCCCGCTGGTCGTGCGGTACGCGATGACCGAGTGTCCGACGATCTGCGGCACCGAACCGGACGATGCCCCCGAGGTTCAGTTCCGCACCGTGGGCCGGCCCGCCGCGGGCATGGATGTACGGATCGGATCCGACGGCGTGGTTGAGGTGAGCGGCCCGTGTGTGATGCGTGGCTACTGGCGCAACGCGAAACTCACCGCAGAGGTGCTGCGCGACGGGTGGCTGCGTACCGGCGATGTCGGCACCCTTGGCGCCGACGGCAA
>Ga0209113_1000060_pt1 | contig 22831 bp, 16 predicted proteins | sample TexAe_RefH0_O1_FD_187951 | JGI IMG/M metagenome (GOLD analysis project Ga0209113, IMG submission 187951) | Forest soil microbial communities from Davy Crockett National Forest, Groveton, Texas, USA - Texas A ecozone_RefH0_O1 (SPAdes) (version 2) | ecosystem: Environmental > Terrestrial > Soil >... | reverse complement strand
TACAAATAAAGCATAAAATTATAAAACCAACCTTATATAATAAGGACATTTTTTTGTTACTAAAAAGACAATTAAATATTTTTAAAAGTTAAAGATATATTACCTCTTAATCTATAAAAGGCAACTAATATTCCTAATCCTATAGCAGACTCCGCCGCGGCTACCACAATTATATAAATAGCAAATACTTGTCCTAATATATCTTCAAATAATAAGGAATTAATTAATATTAAAAATGTTACAGATAAAAGCATAATTTCTATAGAAATTAGCATTAATATTATATTTTTCCTATTTAAAACAAAACCTAAAACACCTATCAAAAAAACTGAAAATCCTATAAACATAAAAAAATATAATACATCTATCAAAATTTGTAAAAAGAAAGATTTTTTCCTAAGATAATATTATCTTAATGTAGATCTAAACCATCTTTGATATATCCAGAACTTAAAACTACAAATACTTGAGCTTGAATGAAAGCTATAGCAAATTCTAAGAAAGAGAAAGCAATTATAAATAATAAAGGTAAGAACCCTATTATACCTAATAATCCAGCTTTAAATATCTGGAAAGTAAACCCACTTAAAATTGCTAATAACATATGTCCAGCTAACATATTAGCAGCTAATCTTAAACCTAAAGATATATTTCTAGCTATAAAAGATAAAGTTTCAATTATTACTAACATAGGCACTAAAGCTAAAGGACTACCTTGTGGTACAAATAAACCTAAAAATTTTACATTATGTATAGTTACACCTAATACTACAGTACCCATTACTATAGTAAAACTTCATGAAAACGCTAGTAAAAAATGACTAGTAGCAGAGAAACTATAAGGTACTAAACCTATTAAATTATTAATTAAAATAAATAAAAATAATGTAAATATAAAAGGAAAATAAATTTGACCTTTATATTTGTTTATTTGACTAGTAACCACACTAAATATAGTATCATATAAAACTTCTTTAGTTAAAACTCAACTTCTATAGATAAATTTAGGTAATTTATTTGTACTAGCAAAAAGTATTACAATAATAATAAAAGCAGTACCTAAGTATAAACCTAAATTAGTTAAAGATAAATGAGCATTACCTAATATAGGGGCATCGATCATTATATAATCTCTTATTTCAAATTGATCCAAAGGAGTAGCAGTATCTATAACATGACTACTTATAATTTCTGGAAAATTAACTTTTAAATTAAACATTTAAAACTTGTATAATAAACATAATTTAAGCAAAAAAAATTTTTTTGGTGTATATAATATATACAGAGAATATCCGATTTGAACGGATGTGATATTTAATATCAAATAAGTCTCAAGCTTATCGCCTTAAACCACTCAGCCAATTCTCTTCAAGAGCATCTAGACTTGAACTAGAAAGCTAAAGTTTGAAGCTTTATATTTTACCAATTAAATTATACTCTTTACATATTACGGAAAAGAGATGATTCGAACATCTACGTGTTTTACACAGTATTTAGCAAATACCTTATCTTACCTATGAAAACTTTTCCTTATACGGGTTAAGTCGGCCTCGATCCGACATATCTTTTCGTGACAAGAAAATCGTTTACCTATTAACCATTAACCCTTATAATATGGCCAACCGAATTCGAATCGGTACATATCGTTTGGAAGACGATGGGTCTACCATTAACCTATAGCCATTAAGACTTTTAGGATTTGAACCTAAATTGTAATGCTTAAAAGGCATATGTTTTACCATTAAACTAAAGTCTTTATTAAAAAATGGATAAAGGATTTGAACCTTTGATTAAACATCCGTAGTGTTACGTTATACCATTTAACTAATCCATTAATTTTATTGTGTTAAAGTGATTCGAACACTTATGATGAATATCAAAAATTCATGACTTGCCGATTAGTCGATAACACAAAAGTTATGAATTTAAATAAACTAGTTTATGTTTAAAATACATATATCTATTATTACTTATTAATAAAAAAAATGTCACTATTATAATATTTCCAAAATGTACAATAACAAATTCATACATTTATATCTTTCTTATTTATATTATTACTAATTATTAATCTTTTAATTAAATTTATTATAGCACTAGATTTTCCTAATAAAAATAAAACACTGAATTTGCAAATTTTATTATATTATTTTAAATTACATAAACTCTCATAATAGAATTGAACTAATATACAGATATTAGAAGTATCTTGCTTTACCTATTAAGCTAATGAGAGTAATAATAGGAAGAAAAGGAATTGAACCTTTGACAGCGCTTGCTATTGAGTTTACAGCTCAACCCATTATACCAACAAATGGAACCTTCCTTATGGTTAATAAAAATACCAAGAGAGAAATTTGAATTCTCATTATTAATGCATGAAATTAATGTTCTAACCAGTTAAACTATCTTGGCAAAATTTAAAAGGAGGATACCCTGGATCGAACAGGGAACCATCTGTACCACATTCAGTCATTCTACCAATTGAACTATATCCACCTAATTATGGGTAACAAGAATTGAACTTGTATGGTATTTACCATTTCTTCCTAAAAGAAACCTGGCTACCTATTTCAGCATACCCATTTTTTTTTTGTTTGCTTAAGATAAGATTTGAACTTATAACCTGGACATCTTCAGAGTCTCGCTCAACCAATTGAGCTTCTTAAGCTATATATTTGGAAATATTGGGATTCGATCCCAAGTTAACGATATGCAAAATCGTGGTTTTACCAATTAAACTATATCCCCTAATTTAATTAACCTATAAGGGGTTCGAACCCTTGTTTAAACATTGAAAAAGTTTAGTCTTAACCACTGGACGAATAGGTCTTTATGTAAATAATAAATAAAATTTTTATCCGAAAAACGACTTGAACGTTTACGATATTATCAATAAAGCTTAAGCTTATCCTGTCTACCAATTCCAGCATTCGGACATTTAAGGCTAGAATGACTTGAACACTCATCTGAGCTATCATGAGCAGCTTGCTCTACCAATTAAGCTATAGCCTTTAAGCGGAAAAAGGATTCGAACCTTTATAAATTGATCATGAGTCAAATATGTTGCTTACATTATTCCGCATAAACCCTGTATAAGATTCGCACTTATTTCTTCCGATTACAAAACGGTTGCATTACTATTATGCTAACAAGGCTTTTTATTATATATAAATATGAGAATATTATAATATATAAATTATTTATATTATTTAGTTTATTGTAAAATTAGTACTTTAATTAAATAAAGCCTATAAATATTCGTAATATTCTATTACGTACTTTTAAAAGTATCTTAAAATAAGTTTCATGCCTATATATATTCAGCATTTATCTTTAACTAATGTAGCTTTTTTGCTTTATATAAATAAAAATTTACTTATATAACAAATAAACCATAGATTAATATATCTAACTCCTTTCGTACGAAAGAGATAATTTTATTTTACTTTGTTTTCCTTTAGAAGATAGAAACCATACTGTCTCACGACGTATTTAACCCAGCTCGTGTAGCTCTTTAATTGACGAACAGTCAAACCCTTCATATTTCTTACATTCATGAGGATGAGCTAAGCCGACATCGAGGTGCCAAACAGCGCACCCAATTTGTACTCTCTGGCGCTATCAGCCTGTTCAATTTGTTTATATATACATATTACATCTCCTTTTTTCTCAAAAAGGTTCAGACTATTTATTAATTGTTATTATTTTAGTATACTAGATTAAAAGGTATTTAAAGAACTAGAAATACCATAAGATCCATTTTTATTTTTTGAATTGTTTTTCACGAAATTAATATTAGATTTCATAAATCCTCTTAATAAAGGTGTAGACATTTTATAGTAAGCAGAATATACATTTTTTAAATTACCTTTATATTTTAATTTATGTACAGATCTGGATGCAGTCATTCTTTTTGTCAATCTACCTTTTGCTTCCAATGATATACCTATTGTATGTATATTTCTTATAGAATTAAAAATGCTTTTGTATTTTTCTTGTGCATATTCATTCATATAATTAACATATTTCTTTATAGTTAAAATATTATCAAAATACTTTACTACTCTATTATTCTTTAATAATAATATAGGATCCATATCTGCTATTTTTATTAATTTTAATGCTTTTTTTAAAACTCTTAAAACTCCTTTTTTTCTATCATTAAGTTTTCTCATCAGATTATCTACAAATATATTATTTTCTAAATATACATATTTTAGATTAGTTATATTTAATATAACTTTCTTTTGATAAATTTTAGCTATAATATTTTTTAAATTTATTAAATTTAATATATTATGTCTAAAATTGTTTAAGTAAATATTAGCTAAATAAGTTCTTTTGAAAAACGCACTTAAAGATTTATTAGAAATATTATTATCCAATAACATTCTCAACAAAAATACATTATAATTTAAAGACTCACCTTGTGAATTTTTATTTAATATATTTTTACTAAATCTTATTTTCAATAATCTAAATTTAATATTATTTAATATTTCTTTATTAGATTTATTGGATTTGAAAAGCAATTTTAATTTACCTAATTTACTTTTAAAATAAACTTTATTTTTATTAAAAACATGTATGGCAATAAAAACTGAATTATTTGAATGTTTTATGATAGGCAAATTAATAAATATTCTTTTTAAAGATAATACAGAAGAAATCTTGTTATTAGTTATATTGTTGCTTTTATTTAATAAAAGTTCATTTTTTCATATTGATAATGCCTTTTTTCTTTTAGCATTATAAAAATGATTTCTTTCCATTATTTCTAATTCATATTTTTTCTTTATCTCTATAGCATTAAATAATTTATTAAAATCAAAAAAATCTTTTATTAATACTACATCTGGAGTGTTAATTTTATTGTTAATGTATTTTACATTATTATATTTATTTTTAAAATTATTACTTAAATTAAAATAATTATCTAATAAACTATATAAAATTTTATTACTATTATAAACACTAACATTTAAGTTCTTTTGATTATACTCATATATACTATTTTGTCATTCATTCACTGATGAATTAAATTTGGAATTTATTAATTTATTATTTTTCATTTAATATTTATATTATCTATTAAGTTTGTATTATTTCAATAACAATTTCGGATTTAAATTAGTATTAACTGTGTAGTCGTTGAACGTTCTTATAAAAAGTTTCGCTTCAAATATATTAATATAATATTATTTGAATTTAATCCGATTAAATATCTAACAATATTGTTGTTAGAGGACATAAATTTATCCCTAGCGTAGCTTTATTCCATAATCCAAGACCTTTCCTTTATGAATCTCGTGATAATATGCCCTGCTTACGCAACTGAAAGACTTGTAAGTCAAACAGTAAAGCAAGATTTAGCCATTAAACTTTTCTAATATACATATAAATTATGTAATATATTAATTATATATTACATAACAAAAATACATTTCATTATAAATATATTTTACTATTATTATTCTCCATATAATAAAAATCTTACCTAAAAATAAATAATTAGATTTTATTAGATTACTAAAAATTAAAAAATTAAATTAAATTGGACATACCCAGTTACTATTTATGGGATCTGTGCCCCGCATAAACTGTCTTTTAATTACTATTTAAATATTATAATTTAAACACTTTTTCTAAAAAGAAAAAATATAAATTTATGATAGTTACAAGGCATTGTTATAAAAATTTTATAAAAATTTTATACCTTATTAATTCACTACAACATAACGAATAATTAATAACAGTAAAGCTGCATAGGGTCTTCTCGTCTAACTAAAGGTAAGCAGTATCTGCACTGCTATTAATAATTTCACTGAGTTAATCATTGAGACAGTTGTTGTATCGTTATTTCATTCATGCAAGACCGCATTTAACGGCCAAGGTATTTCGCTACCTTAAGACCCTCATAGATAAGGCCGCCATTAATCAGTAACTTAAAAGTATTGTTATATATAGTAATAACAATAAATTCTTAACTAACCGATATTGGGCAGAAATCACACTCAATACTTTGACTTAACATCTTATGCAAAGTGTTTTGTTTTAAATAAACAGTCGTACAACATCATTCTATGCCCCTTATTCCTTTTTATTTTAATCAAAAGGATTAGTACTCCTTATCCCTAAGTTTTGGAGTCAATTTGCCGAGTTCCTTAATGATTTTTAACTCAAACGCCTTCATATACTCTACTTGCTTACTTGTGGTAGTTTTTAGGCACGGTTTTATTTAATATTTTCTAGATAAAATAATAAAAATTTTCTCATCGTTTAATCCTTTAGGAAATTAAAACTTAGAGGCCGCATTCAAAACCATAAGCTTAAGGCGAGATTACTTTTCGTTACTCATTGTTAGCATTATCACTTGAGATAATATTACTCAACGTTCTGCTACTTCGTAATGAAAATATTTAATATATTGTTCATTACATACAAGGTATCGGTATATTATTTAGATCCGTTATATCGTCAGATTTTATTAACATTCTAACTTGAATTAAGTTAGATATATCAGTGCTCTGTTACGAGATCTTTAAAAAATGGCCGCTTCTAAGCCTATTTCCTGATAGTTTATGTATAAAATATCTTTTTTTTCACTTAATAATAATTTTGGAACCTTAAACACTTGTTTTGGGCTGTTTCCCTTTTGACATACAACCTTATCATTTTATGTCTGATTGTTTAAAAAATTTTCTTTACCCTTCCGAGGTCTAATTCTCTCTGGTAAAATCTTCACGATCCCCCAATATATTTAATATTAAATTTATTAATGAGATTAAATACTGTACCTGTTAAGATTAAATTTAAACTACCTACTTATATAGGTTTCGCAGAAAACCAGCTATCCTAGTCAGAATTATCTTTCACTAACTTACCACAATTCATCGGATACCTTTACAACGGTAACCCGTTCGGACTATACTCCTGATCATAGTAAGATCACTAGGCTTCGGGTCTAATATCTTGTACTACATTACTACTTAATAATTGTATTATCTGAGCTTTTAAAAGCTTGCAAAAAATATTAACTTGCTAACCCATTATGCAAAAGGTACGTTCTTATTATAAAAACTTGAACTACTTATAAGATTACTATTAAAATTATTCCTTCACAGTACTTTAAACTATCGCTTATATTCTATATTTAGACTTAGAGGAAGGTTCCCCTATATTCAATCAATAAAAAATTATTTGATTTAATTGTTAAGTAAAAAACTTATAGTCTATTATTTATAAATATTATTTATATTTATAAAAACTCATTTGATTTATTTAAAAGCTAATAAGAATCTTCATTTAGCTCTCTAAATTTATTAAATTTATTTGAGGATGGTATAATATTATAAATATATTATATATACATTGTCTCTTGTAATCCTTTTAAAATATAGCAACATTTCTCTAAATGCAATAAAATTTCTTAATAATCCCTATTATATACTTACTATATAAATATAGTAAAATATTATAATCATAACTACTGTATATTACAGTGAGTGAGGAGAAAAGCCTCACTCAAATAATAGTGGAAAAACTAAAAATTTATTTTTATATATTAAAAAGTAGTAGATTGTAAAGGTAAGCTTACAAAGGCATGAGCTTTTGGTGGACTATTTAAACATCATTCTATACTAGTATTAGCTCTATTAATTCAAGATCTTAAAGTATCAGTGAAGAATTTTGTTACATGTCAATTATTTCTTGGTGCATATTTACCTTCACTTAATTGTTTATATAATACATATGTAAATATAAATGTACCTACTACAGATACCATAGATCCGAAACTACTAACAAGATTTCATCCTGCGAAAGCATCAGGATAATCACTAATTCTTCTAGGCATACCCTGTAAACCTAAGAAATGTTGAGGGAAGAAAGTTAAATTAACTCCTATGAAGAAAACTCAAAAATGCACTTTTGCTAAATTTTCATTATAAACTAATCCTAATATTTTTGGTGCTCAATAATATCAACCACTAAATATACCGAATACTGCTCCCATACTTAACACATAATGGAAATGAGCAACTACATAGTAAGTATCATGGAATGCTGTATCTAATGAAGCATTAGCTAATACTATTCCACTTAAACCTCCTATAGTAAACATTACTACAAAACCTAAAGCAAATAACATGTAAGGAGTTAATTTAATTATACCTCCATAACAAGTTGCTAATCATGAGAATATTTTTATTCCAGTAGGTACAGCTATAATCATAGTAGCCGCAGTGAAATATGCTCTAGTATCTACATCTAAACCTACTGTATACATATGATGACTTCATACTATAAAACCTAATATTCCAATAGACATCATAGCATAAACCATACCTAAATAACCAAAAACACCTTTATTTGAACCAGCAGAAATAGTAGTACTAATAATACCAAAAGCAGGCACTATTAAAATATAAACTTCTGGATGACCAAAAAATCAGAAAAGATGTTGGAATAATATAGGATCTCCACCTCCTGCTACTTCAAAGAAAGAAGTATTTAAATTTCTATCTGTAAGTAACATTGTTATTGCTCCGGCTAATACAGGTAAAGATAATAATAATAAAACTGCAGTTATAACTGTAGATCAACCAAATAATGTTACTTTATGTAATCTAATACCTGGAGATCTCATATTCAATATTGTAGTTATAAAATTCATTGCACCCAATAATGAACTAACACCTGCTAAATGTAATCCGAAAATCGCTAAATCAACACTAGGCCCACTATGACTTTGTATACTAGATAATGGAGGATATAATGTTCATCCTGTTCCCACTCCATTTTCTATGTTTACAGCTAATAAAAATAATGTTAAACTTGGTATTAATAATCAATATGATATATTATTTAATCTTGGGAATGCCATATCAGGACCACCTATCATAATAGGCATTAAAAAGTTTCCAAATCCACCTATTAAAGAAGGCATAACCATAAAAAATATCATAACTATAGCATGAGCAGTAATAATACTGTTATATAATTGGTTATTTGATATATATTGTATACCTGGTGCGGCCAATTCTATTCTCATTAAAACCGATAAGGCAGTTCCTATTAATCCAGAAAATCCGGCAAATATTAAATATAAAATTCCTATATCTTTAGCATTAGATGATCACGATCATCTTTCTCCTCACATCGACTCACTTGGTTTATACATTAATGTATAAATTAAATTAGTTACTAATTAAAAAACTTTTCTTTGTATAATTTTTTATTTTTTTGTTATAATAAAATACGAATTAATCAGCATAATTACTAATATTTCATTTATTATAGTATTATTTCAAATAAATAAATATAATATTAACCCTGATAATATAAATAAAGCATAAGATGTTATTATTCCAGTATCTAACTTAGATAGTCTATTACTTACATATAATAATCCTATTTCTAAACCATAAGGACCTACATATTCTATAGAACCTTTATCAATAACTTTAGTTGTTTGGCTTCCTAAGTTTAATACTAAACCTGATATAAATTTGTTATAAAATAATTCTATAAATAATCTTTGACTAAAGTAAGAGTAAACATTTTTTGATCATATATATATAATAGAACTATATAAAGATCCTTCTTCTAATTTAAAATTATTTTCTTTACTTGTATAACTTCTCTCATTATAAAACATATATATTATAAATAATGATATTGTAATTAATAAAGGTAAAATTTTATATAATGTAGGTGTACCAAATTCAGTTTCAATTACTATTTCATGTATAGGATGTATAAAAATAGAATTATCAGAAAATAAGTCTGTACCTAGCCCTACGAAAACATCTCTACTAATATATCCAAAGAATATTGAAAAAATTGCTAATATTATTAGCGGAAGACTCATAAATACATCACCTTCATGTACATTTTTATAATCTACTAATAAACCATTAGGATTACTAACAAAAGCTAAATATAATATTTTTATAGAATATAATGTAGTAAATGAAGCTCCTATTATTGCTACAAAATATACAACTACAGAAGAAAAATAGAATTGACCATATGCGGATTCTAAAATGAAATCTTTAGAATAGAACCCAGACATAAAAGGTAAAGCTATTAAACTTAAAGATGCTATTAAAATTATAGAATAACTTAATGGTAAATATAATTTTAAACCTCCATATTTTCTAAGATCTTGATTATCATACATTGCATGTATTATTGATCCCGCTCCTAAAAAAAGAAGTGCTTTATAAAATGCATGATTTATTAAATGAAATAATGCTATATTATAAGATGATAAACCTATTGCTATAACCATCATACCTAATTGACTCATGGTTGAGTATGCTATAATTTTTTTAATATCTTGTTGGAAAAATCCTATTAAAGAACTAGACATAGTAGTTATAGCACCTAATCATAGACATATAATTAATACTGTATTACTATATTCTATTAAAGGAGAAGTTCTTATTAATAGATATACACCAGCTGTAACCATCGTAGCCGCATGTATCAATGCAGAAACAGGTGTAGGCCCTTCCATTGCCATAGGCAATCATACATGTAATCCAATTTGTGAACTTTTTGCCATTGCTCCTATTAATAAACATATACCTATAATTAATATTACATTTTCATTTAAAAAGGGTGATAATGAAAATATTGTATAATAATCTAAATTACCCGTAGATCAAATTAATACAAACATTCCGATAGTAAATAGACAATCTCCTACTCTATTTGTTAAAAAAGCTGATATAGAACTTTGATTAGCGGCTATTCTAGTAAATCAAAAACTTACCAGTAAATAAGAACAAACCCCTACTCCTTCTCAACCTACAAATGTAACTAAATAGTTATTAGATGTCACTAATATGATCATCATAAAAGTGAATAAACTTAAATAACTAAAAAATCTTTGATTATGAGGATCATGACTCATATATCCTATAGAATATACATGAACTAAAGACGATACTATTAATACAGGTATTAACATAGATGCAGTTAAACTATCAAAATTAAAACTTCATAAAATGAATAATGATTCTGAATCTACCCATCTAAATAATTCTATATATACTGGAACGTGATTTAACCCTACTTCTATGAATATCAAAACTGATAAAAAAGTAGTAATTATAATACTTGATGTAGTTATTATCTGAGCTCCAGTAGTACCTATTTTTCTACCGAACATCCCTGATATTAACGAACCCAATAAAGGTAAAATCAATACGGTTAAATACATAAATTTATTGTAATTTTTATTTCTAAGACTGCTACATTAAAATTGCATTTTAAATTATGTTAATATACATATTAAAGGATAAGAAGGATTTGAACCTTAATATTTCGATTTGCAGTCGAAAGCTAGAACCATACTAACAACATATCCCTAAAAAATTTTGTTTAATAAAAATTTTATTTGTATTAAGATCCTCAGTAATATATGAACACATATAAAAATAATCAAACTACATCAACAAAATGTCAATATAATATTCCAGCTTCTAAACCTAAATGATGATTATCTGTTAAATGGTAAGCTAAAACTCTTCATAAACCTACACATAAAAATATAGTTCCTATTATAACATGTAATCCATGGAAACCTGTTCCAAAGAAGAAACATGATCCAAATATTCCATCACTAATTGTAAATGAAGATACTGAATATTCTATACCTTGCAATGAAGTGAAAATACAAGCTAATATAATAGTATAAACTAAACCATATAAAGATCCACTTCTATTACCTTCTATTAATGAATGGTGTGCATATGTTACAGTAACACCTGAAGATAATAATATAATAGTATTAAGTAAAGGTAATTCAAAAGGATTAATTGCTTGTATACCTAATGGAGGTCATTGCGATCCTATTTCTACATCTGGACTTATTGCACTATGAAAAAAAGTTCAAAAAATAGCTAAGAAGAAAAATACTTCTGATATAATAAATAATACCACTCCTATATTAATACCTTTTTGCACAGCTAAAGTATGATGACCTAGATAAGTACCTTCCGCTATAACATCTCTAAATCATAAACCCATTGAATAAGCTACTAAAATTAATGATATAAAGAAAACTGTACTTATTCCTTGAAAATGATGCATACTAAATGCACCTGATACAGTTAATGACAATAAACATGCACTTGTTAATATTGGTCATGGTGAAGGAGATACCATGTGATAAGGATGTGCTTGAAACTCTAAAGTTTCCACTTTTTCTCCATTAAACTTGTAAACGATTTATTTTAAAATTTTTCTTGAAAAAACTAAAAAGGAATATCTCCTTTCATTAAAAGCTATGTTATGTAAATATATTATATCTAAAAATATTATTGTGATCTATAAAAACTTTGTTTTGAATAAATAGTTAAAGCTTTTTTTCCTAGTTCAAATACCAATCCAGCTGTTAAAAGCACGAAAAAAATTAACATTATTACTAGACCATAACCATTATTATTATATGCACTTATAGTATAAGGATATATTAATAATATTTCCAAATCAAATAATAAAAATAATAAAGCGAAAATAAAGAATGATATAGTAAATTGTGTTCTATTTTGCCCTAAGAAAGAATGAAATCCACATTCAAAAGCAGTTTTTTTCTCCATATAAGGATTATGTGTTGCAAACATAAAGTTTATAAATAATAGTAACAAAGCTATTATTGCTACAATAAATATATATAATGAAAAAGTATTCATAATTTTTCTTGTTTTTTTTTAACCATTACTAAATTTTTATTTTCAACTACTTATAATAAAGACACAATACAAGGTAAAGTATCTTTATTATAAAATATACAAGGTATTAATATTATAATTGCAATTATAATAGGTAATAATATTGTTCAACAATATGACATTAATTGATCAAAACGTATTCTAGGATAACTAGCTCTTACTCATATAAATGTAAATATTAAAATACAAGATTTAATCCCTAAAACTAGTATATAAATAAAACTTAATATAAGTATATTAGGAGAAAATACAAAAAAAATACTATTTAATAAATAGAAGAAATCTTCTAAAAAAAAATCATAAATTGCATTATTATAATAATTTGCTAAGCTTATAGCATAAATATTAATCATATTAAAACTAAGAGTACTTAACATAAAACCGAAAATAGTGAAAATTAATTGTATAAAAAGACTTAAAACAGATATTATTGCAAATACAATTAATAATATAAAATTCATTAGTTTATTAAATACAAAAATTAATGAGAATATATCATAACCTCCTAATAAAACTATGGCAATTAATATACACATTAATATAATACTTGCATATTCTGCTAAAAAAAAGAAGACAAAAATTCCAGCAGCATGTTCTGTCATAAAACCACTAACTAATTCTGACTCAGCTTCCGCTAAATCGAAAGGTGCTCTATTAGTTTCTGCTACTGACGCTATAAAGAATATAGCAAACAAAGGTAATAAAGGTACAGCAAATCAAATAATTTTCTGCATTTCTATAATAACACTCAAATTTAAAGTTCCTGTGGCCAATACTATTAATAACAATGCAGAACTTAAAATTAACTCATAACTTATTAGTTGGGCAGTACTTCTAAGTGAACCTAAAAAAGCATATTTAGAATTAGCTGATCAACCAGCTAATAATATACCATAAGTAGCTAAAGAAGAAACTGCTAACATATATAACAATCCCAAATTAAAATCACTTATAGCTATACCAGGTCCAAAAGGTACCATTGCATATCCATATAATGCAAATATTAAAGTAATAAAAGGACCTAAAAAAAATAAAACTATATTGGCTTGAGTTGGGGATATATATTCTTTTATTAAAAGTTTTAGAGCATCTGCAAATGGCTGTAATAATCCGTAATATCCTACTATATTAGGACCTAATCTTCTTTGCATACTAGCCATTGTTTTTCTTTCTGCTATAGTAATAAAAGCAACTGTTAATAATATAGGTACTAATACAATTAATATTTCAAGAATAAATATTAAAGAATTTATATATAACATGTATAAAAAAAATGTACAAAAATTTAGTAAAAAGTACTATTATAAAACTACTATTTGTATAAAAATTTCTTCAGAATAGTCTTTAATATATTGGCTTTTACATCAAAGTAATCCTCAAATATTTATTAATCTATTTTAATTTAATTGTATTCATTATAGAAAAATTTTCTATGTAAGATATACATGGAATAATTATTAAAAAATATGAAAAATAAGATAAAGTAAATATTTGTCCATATTCAATATAAGGACTTTCTACGTGTTTTGCTCCTAATATCATTAAACCTATAAGTACTGCACAGAAGTAATAAAAGAATATTTTACTAATAGGTCTAAATTGGAAACCTCTAATTTTATTTATATCTAAGAATATCATAGATATAATAATTAGTATAGCAGAAAACATAGCTATAACACCTAACAATTTATTAGGTATAGATCTTAATATAGCATAAAAAGGTAAAAGATATCATTCTGGAACAATAGCTGGAGGAGTTTGCATAGGATTTGCCATTACATAATTTTCACTATCTCCTAACATATTAGGGGCAAAGCAAACAAATGCACATAATACAAATATAAAAATAAATATAGTTATAAAATCCTTAAAAACATAATAAGGAGAAAAAGTAACTCTATCTAAATAATTACCTATTCCTAATGGATTACCAGAACCTGCTTTATCATGTAAAGTTATTAAATGTAATAAAACCAAAACTGCTAAGACAAAAGGTAATAAATAATGTAAAGAAAAGAATCTATTTAATGTAGCATTATTAACAGAGAAACCTCCTCATATAAATTCCACTATTTCTTTACCTAATCAAGGTATGGCACTCATTAAATTAGTTATAACAGTAGCACCTCATAAACTCATTTGACCATAAGGTAAAACGTAACCTAAGAAAGCTGTAGCCATCATTATAATAAATATAAAAGTACCTATAACTCAAACTAATCCTCTAGGATTTTTATAAGATCCATAATACATACCTCTTCCTATGTGTAAATATACTAAAAAGAAAAAAGCAGATGCTGTATTTGCATGTAAATATCTTATTAATCATCCATTATTTACATCTCTCATAATATGTTCGATAGAATTAAATGCTTCTAATATATTTCCATTATAATGCATAGCTAATGTAACACCTGTTGCTATTTGAATTATTAAACATACTAATAATAATGAACCGAAATTTCACAAATAACTTAGATTTGAAGGTTGAGATGCATCAACAACATATGAATTTAATAATTTTAATATAGGGTGATTTTTTAAAATTCTCATATAGTAAGAAAAAATCAATATAAACTTTTGTTATTATTATAAAAAAATATGAATGAATAAAAATTTAGGTATTTCTATCTAAATACTTCATAAATTCTGAATTTTGACCGGCTCTAATCTTACTTCATTCTACTCTATCAGTATTATTATTAATGAATCTATAAAACTGAGGTTCATTATAAACAATTTTTCTTATTTGTTTATAAACACCAAATGCAACTTCACCTTCATCATGTATATTTATCCTATTTCTATTACCTTTCTCTTCCAATGTTTTTAATACATCTGATAGAGTGGGATTAGGATTGTAAGCTACATGATTATTCATAAAATCTAAAGTAGTAGTCAAAAGATTATGAATATATTTTTTGTCAGGATTAGTTGGCATAGCAATATCCATAGGTTCTCCTTTACCATATCTTGCACTATAATCCATTGCTCTAGTACCATAAGGAGTACTGGTAGGATCTGGACGATTTCAATCAGCTTTTCTAATATCAAGAGGAAGTTCTTGATTATCAGATATCAAACCTTCATCAGTAGTAGGTGCAAAAGTAGGTGAAGAATTTCCACCTGTTCCTGAGGGCGCATTTCCTCCTGATGAAGAAGGAATATTAGGGTTATTACCTCCCAAGGAATTACCTGAAGGCCCACCCATAGGCATCATATAATTAGGTCCCATGAAAAAATTGTCTTTTATAAATTCTGCTAATATTTCTGCCAGAACTTCATAAGAAAAACTAGAAAATATTATCATGAATAAGAAATAAACTCAGGAAACTATATCTTTAATATCATTAATTACATCTACATTAAGGTAATCTTTTATTAAATATCTCAACAAAAATCCTACACATATTGTAATAATTGTATTTATAAAGAATTTCAGTGTGAATTTATCTCCTATTCATTTTAATCATCTTTGTTTGAAACTCATAATTTTTATTTATTTTATCAAATATTCTATACATAAACATACACCACCTAGGGCATAGATCGCATGTTATTTAAAGTATGTGAATTATACGTTATGTGAATCATACGTTATGTGAATCATACGCTATGTAATCCTATAAATGATAAGAAATAAGTGGCTTGAACACTTAACCTATCGTGTGTAAAACGATTGCTCTACCAATTGAGCTAATTTCTTTTCTTTTGTCGAAAATATTCTCGACTGATTCAATAGAAAATAAGATTAATGTGATGATTTTTTTATGACTTGAACATAAATCACACTCTTATCAAAAGTGGGCTTTACCTATTAAGCTAAAAAATCATATCGGATTATTACGATTCGAACATAACTATATCTTTACCCAAAAAAGACGCCTAACCTACCTGGCTCTAATCCGTTAGCCCTTAGAATGACTCGAACATTCAACAAAAATATTAACAGTATTCCGCTCTACCTTTGAGCTATAAGAGCTAATATAATTTCTTTCAGAATAGTCTTTTTTAATTAATCCCGTGCAGCTTCCATTACACGAACCTTATTTCGACTTAACACCAATTAAAACTACACATATGAAGATTATAGTTAATTACATACTAATATATTATATTAATAGAGATAATATTATAATCAAACTTATTGCATATATTTTTTTCAGCGCCTGACGAGTGGTTAGTACCTATATAAGATAAAATTCACCGTAACGTTATGATTTACGATTACTAGTAATTCCTGTTTCATATAATCGAGTTTCAGATTACAATCTCTTTTTTTCTCTTATTTTAAGGATTAGTTAAATTTTTAAATTTATCATCCTTTTGTTTAAGCATATGTGGCACGTCTATAGCCCACAACTAAGTTAAGGTCATGATGACTTGTCTTAATCCTAAAACAATTATTTATTAAATAATTGTAAGGTTTTCGTTTATTAGAATATTTGTTCTTTCTCTCACGATATAAACTAAAGACAGCCGTGCAACGCTTGTATTAATTACATATAATTAATATTCATGTTGTGGTAAGGTTTTTCGCGGATCATCGAATTAAATAACATACTTCACTACTGGTTTTATATACGGTCTAGTGATTTCAATTTCTACATTGCCGAATTACTCATGAGGTGAAATGCTTACATTTTCATTTATAATTATTTAATTATGGCATTCATCATTTTCTGCTTGGGCTATTAGGGTATCTAATCCTATTCGTTTTCCAAGCCTTCGTAACTTGATGTCAGTTTTTTTAGAGTATTGTCTTCACAATTATCAGTCTTAATAATATTAAAAAATTTTATCTCTACATTATCATTACTATAAACTCTTTTTCTTAACTCTAGATTATTAATCCATCTACTTACCCTTTAAACCTAATAACGATGAAAAATACTTGTCTTTCTTGTATTACCGCGACTGCTGGCACAAGATTTGGTCAAGACTTTTGGTTAAAATTTGTCATTCTTCATTATTCTACCAGATGTTTATCTTTCAAGTTGCTGGTTCGATCTTTAGATCATTGACCAATATTCCTCACTGCTGTACTCAATTGTATTGGGGTTTTTTCAGACCCAATGTGGTTGGTTAGCTTCTCAGCTTCAACTATGGACGAGATAAGGGTTAAATCCTTTAATCCTTTACATATAATAAATTCAATATCCATACTTATTACATCATCTTATAATAAACAAAAATTTATTTACTATAAGGTAGCATATAATAACATACTCACCTTTATACTATATCATTATTTAAAAATAATTTATAATTAGCATGTGTCAAGCACTTGAATAGCATTCAATCAGAGCCATCACCAAACTCATTTGTATTTTTTTAACAGTTTTTATTTAATTAAAATAAAATTTTTAAACAATATTTTTTATATATTATATTACACTATTATATATTAAATTTGACATATTGTAATTTAATCCATCTATAATAGGTGAAGGATATATACCTAAAAATACTGTAAATAATACTAAAATTATTAATATTAAAAATTCTCTTTTAGTTAAATCTATTACGTTTATCATAAATAATTTAGAATAATTACCTCCAAAAGCAGTTCTATTAAACATGTATATAGTATAAGCTGCTGATAATACTATAGATGTACTTGCAAACACACCTAATAATGGTATTCTTTCAAATATACCATATAAACTTAAAAATTCTCCTATGAAATTTAATGATAAAGGTGTACCTGCATTACCTAAACATAGTATAAAGAATAATGTAGAAAATATAGGCATTATTTGTGCTAAACCTTTATATACAGATATTAATCTAGTATGAGATCTATCATATAAAATTCCTCCTACACATATAAATAATCCAGATGATACAAATCCGTGACCTAGTCCTAATAAAATACTACCTTCTAATCCTTGTATTGTATTACTAAATGCTGCTAATAAATATACTGCCGCATGAGACACTGAACTATATGCAATTAATTCTTTTATATCTATAGTTCTCAATGTACTAATACTAGCATATATTATAGTTATTACACCTATTACATAAACTATAAAAGTTAAACTTATTGAAGATTTAGGTATCATTGGTAATATTAGTCTTAAAACTCCGTATAAACTTAATTTTAATACTATAGCCGCTAATATTATACTTCCACCTAAAGGTGATTCAACGTGTGCTTTTAATAATCAATTATTTAAAAATATAACAGGAGTTTTTACAGCTAATGCTATAAATATACCAATGAATAATATTATTTGAGTATTGTAATTGAAATTTGTTTTATATAGTATATCAAAATCTGTGGCTCCTACTATTGTTAAAATATATAATATTGATATTAATAAAAATAATGAACCTAGTAATGTATATAAAAATAGATAAAAACTTGCTCTTACTTTATTATTTGAACCATACATACCTATTAATAAAAATAAAGGTATTAAAGTACTTTCGAAAAATATATAAAATAAAAATATATTTAACACTAAAAATACTCCTAATAATAATGTTTCTAATAATAATATTATTATTATATATGACTTAACATTTTCAGTAATAGAATGTCAATTTGATAATAATACTAAAGGTGTTATTAATGTGGTCAATAATACAAAATATATAGATATACCATCTATACCCATATATATATTTAATCCATTAAATTCTTTAATTTCTTGAATAAATTGATAATCTATACAAGAAAAATCATACGTAATAAACATTACTAAGGATAATATTAAATTTAATATAGAGACAAATAAACCTATATATTTAATGTCTTTTTTAAAATAATCAGTCGAAATAATAAGAATACCAGCCAAGGGTATTAATAATAATGAATATAAAATTTATGTTTTATATAATTTGTTATTACTTAAAGTACTACATTTTTATTTAATTAAAAATATTTCTTATGTTATTTACGTTAACATTATATTATATTAATTAATCTAATTAATTCTTGATCAAAAAACATAAATAAAGTAATTAATAATGTTAAAAGTGATATTGTAAAGGAGAAATAACTTGATATAACTAAGTTTTTATTTAATGACTTACTGTTTAAAATATAACTTGATTCTTCAAAAAATATCATCTTTATTATAACTAAATAATAAACTGCACTAATTACACTAGTTAATATTGCAACCATGGTTGTAAATATAAATCCATTATTAATAGCTGCAGTTAATATCATCTGTTTTCCAAAAAATCCTACTAAAGGTGGAATACCCGCAAAAGAAAATAATGTAATAGATAGACTTATTCCTATTAGAGGGTTTACAAAAAAATATCCTTTTAGTTGAGATATTAATTGTATAGGAGAGTAATTAAGATCTTTTAAATTTATGTTATTAGTAACTAAATTACGTAAAGTATAACCTATTGATATTAATATTATAAATGCATTTAAATTAGAAGCAGAATATTGAATTATATAGAAAAACATAGCTTTTGTAGATTCTAAGTTATTTATACTTAAACCTAATAAGATAAAACCTAAATGAGATATAGTACTATATGCGAATAATCTTTTTATTCTATATTGGGTTAAACCTAATATAGAACCTACAATTAAAGATAATACTGATGATATAACTATATTATTTATTCAAGATAATGATATAATTTCCGAAGATGTATAATGTATTAATTTGTATAAAAATATAATTATAGAAATTTTAGGTATTATAGCAACAAAAGTTGTAACTATAGTAGGTATAGCATCATATACATCTGGACTTCAAAAATGAAAAGGTGCCGCAGATATTTTGAATAAAAATCCTACTGACATTATTACTAAAGCTATTTGTAAATATAAATATTGTGTAAAAATTAAAGAAGATAATTCTTTAATACTATTATTATCTACAACTAATGATATATCATTATGATTCATATATAATAAATTATAAGTGAAAATATCTGATATATTATTAATAATATAAATATTTTCTAAATTAGTAGTACCAGAATTTATATACAATAAACTTATACCTAATAGTATAATACAGGAAGATAATCCACCTAATAAAAAATAAGTTAAACCAGCATTTATAGACGATTCAGAATTTCTATAAATAGAACATATTAAATATAAAGCATAACTTTGTAATTCTATAGATAAAAATATAGAAATTATATCAAAACTTGATATTAAAAATATAGCTCCAATTATACAGAATAGTATGATTAAAGGATATTCTATAATTCTATATTGTTCAGACATATAATTTTTTGTATATATTTTATTATCAACATTATATGGTTTATCTGTTGAAATAAAATTATTTAAATCTTTAAAAAAATTTAAGTTAAGACTAAAAACATATTTTGCAATTGAACTAATGCTTATGTGTTTTATAATTTTCATTGAGAAAACGGAATTTATAGATATTATAAAAGATGATAACAATAATATAAATAATATAAATGTTATCATAAAATTATCTATACATAATAGTCCATTATATAATATAATACCATTATATAAGAAATTATGAAAAAAATTATTGTATAAAATAATGAAGGAACTTATTAATATCAACACTGATATTCTAGAATATAAAATTGAACTATCTCGTCTATTATTTACGGCATTAGACATTATTAGTGATATTATTGAATAAATTAACATTACTGACTTTTTAAAAACACTAAGAATTTTTCTAAAGATACAGATTCTATAACTATAGGCATAGAGCTATGTCATATTCCACATATTTCTGAACACTGTCCATAATAAGTACCTTCTCTATTAGTGTAAACTGATATTTGATTTGATTTATAAGGATACGCATCACATTTTAAACCTAAACTAGGAGAAGCTAAACAATGTATAACATCTGTAGATGACACATTAAATCTAGCGTGAGTTAATTCAGGTAAAATTATTCTGTTATCTACTTCTAACATTCTTAATTTTCCATTTTCTAAATCTGATTCATTTATCATATAAGAATCATATGCAATAAATTCATCATCATCGTTTAAAAAATCTGCATATTCATAACTTCAATATCATTGATGAGCTTCTACTTTTAAACTCATTTCTGGATCTGTAACATCATCTGTTATATATAATAATTTAAATGAAGGGAAAGCTATTAATACTAATATTAAAGCAGGAGTAATAGTTCATATTAATTCAATTAATGTTCCATGTGTTAAATATATGTTACTAAACTTGTTATTAGTAAATTTAAATACCATTACTATCATAATTCACATAACTGCTACTAATGTTAATATTAAAAAATACATAATATAATTATGTAACTCTATTATTGCTTCCATTTGAGGACTAGCACTATCTTGGAAATACAATCCTCAAGGTCTAGGTGTATCACATTTGTATATATACATCATAATTTTAAAATTTAAATTCATAAATATCTTTATATTTTATTGAATATTAATAATTATAATATTATACTTAAGTATAATATTATTTTATATTTATTTTTATTGCACCTATCATAGCTAATAATAATATCAATAATGATATTATTAATCATAATGATAAATTAGTATAAAGTATATTACCTATACTTATAATATCAAAGTTCTCAACTAAAAATCCATCTCATGTATTATATGAAGAAAATTTAACATTATTATTTTCTTCAATATTATTAATTAATAATATATTATCAACATATAATTTATTACTTATTACATTAAAAAATAATATACCTATTAATGTACCTAAAAATATACTATTATTTGTATCTGTTTGTAGTTCAGATACTCTTATATCTATTAACATTAATATGAATAAAAATAAAATAGAAACCGCACCTATATAAACTAATAAATAAGATAATCCAACAAAACTTAACCCTATAATAATTAAGTAAACTGCTACAGATAAAAATAAACCTATTAAGAAAAGAACAGATACTACAGGATTTTTACTTACAATAACAAAAATGGCTAATAGTATTATTAAAAGTTGTAATAATATTAAAATGTTGTAAGAAAATATATTATTGTTTATATACAAATAAAGCATAAAATTATAAAACCAACCTTATATAATAAGGACATTTTTTTGTTACTAAAAAGACAATTAAATATTTTTAAAAGTTAAAGATATA